>Ga0114951_10001276_pt1 | contig 31801 bp, 26 predicted proteins | sample AM7aDNAmetaG_FD_88677 | JGI IMG/M metagenome (GOLD analysis project Ga0114951, IMG submission 88677) | Freshwater microbial communities from Finland to study Microbial Dark Matter (Phase II) - AM7a DNA metaG | ecosystem: Environmental > Aquatic > Freshwater > Lake | place: Finland: Lake Alinen... | reverse complement strand
TGTCTCACATTATGCTCAAGATTTTCAGGTGCGGGATTTGTAGTGAGTGCATGATAATCGGCAATAAAAAAATAGCATGTGTTACTTTCCTGCAACTTAACAAAATTCTTTAATGCCCCGAAATAATTACCCAGATGCAACTGACCTGTAGAACGAATACCGCTTAATATGATGTCCATAGATATTAAATTTTAATTTTCAACTCCTTGAGAAAGCGAAATTACAAAAAAGTCGTTTACAGCATTCATTAAACTCAAGAAAATCCTTAAGTTGTAAACAGAAATTTAATAAAACCCATTATTAACATTGTCTTTTGCGCCTTTGAAAACAACTCATCATCTATTAATCCTTTAATTACTTTTTGTTAAAAATTACCATATCATAAAAAAAATATTTAGTTTTGTAAGAACTAAAAACTCATTAAAATAACAATATTAAGTCAGAAAAAATATTAAACAAAGTAGCCCCCGGTGTTGTTACAGGAAACGATGTACAAGAGATATTCCGCATAGCCAAAGCCAATGGTTTTGCAATACCTGCCGTCAATGTGGTAGGGTCAAACTCTGTAAATGCTGTTATGGAGGCAGCCAAAGCGGTTAATTCACCCGTTATCATACAATTTTCAAATGGAGGGGCACAGTTTTATGCAGGTAAGAGTTTAAACAACGACAATCAGAATGCTACTATTTTAGGAGGTGTAGCCGGTGCATTACATATTCATTTGTTGGCTGAACACTATGGCATTCCTGTTATCTTGCATACAGACCATGCCGCCAAAAAATTATTACCCTGGATTGATGGCCTTTTAGATGAAGGTGAAAAATTTTATACTAAAAACAAAAAACCGTTATACAGCTCTCATATGCTCGACTTGTCAGAAGAGCCTCTGAAAGAGAACATTGAAATCTGTAAAAAATACCTTGCCCGCATGAGCAAAATTGATATGACTTTAGAAATAGAACTTGGTATTACAGGTGGCGAAGAAGATGGCGTGGACAATTCAGGTGTCGACAGTTCCAGATTATACACCCAACCACACGAAGTATCTTATGCTTATGAAGAACTAAGTAAAATAAGTGACAAATTTACTATTGCAGCTTCTTTTGGCAATGTGCACGGTGTTTACAAACCGGGGAATGTTAAATTACAACCTGTCATTCTCAGAAACTCACAGGAATATATCCAAAACAAATTCAAAACTGCCATCAATCCTGTTAATTTTGTTTTCCATGGGGGCTCTGGTTCAGACCAAAAAGACATCAGAGAAGCTATTTCTTACGGCGTTATTAAAATGAATATAGACACCGACACACAATGGGCTTGCTGGCAGGGAGTATTAAATTATTATAAAAACAAAGAAGGTTACCTACAAGGACAAATAGGAAATCCCGAAGGCGAGGACAAACCTAACAAAAAATATTACGACCCCAGAATGTGGCTCAGAGAAGGTGAAAAAACAATGGTCGACAGACTCAAAATTGCCTTTGAAGACCTTAATGCTGTGGGAAGAAATTAAAATCAGAGACCGTATGCAGTAATCGGTAATCGGTAGTAATCGGTAATCGGTAATCAGTATGTCAGTCTGAATACAGACTACCGATTACTGAATACAAAAGAAAAGTATCCTAAAAAAAGCATTTCATTAGATTGTTCTGTTTTAATTTGATATTAAATATGCTTTTGCATTAATTAATTTTAATAATTGAAATTTGTATTATTTATTTTTAATATATTTGCGCTGGAATATTATTTAATGTGTCATTAAAAAAATTTGATTTATGGAAGAGTATGGAAATTCAGAAAAAGGAAGAGAAAGAGACGAAGTCTTCTCTCAATCGGTAAGAGCAGGGAAGAGGACTTATTTTTTTGACGTTAAATCAACAAGATCGGATGAGCTTTATTTAACCATCACTGAAAGTAAAAGGTGTTTTAACAGCGAAACTAATAAGTTCTTTTACGAAAAGCACAAAATTTTTCTTTATAAAGAAGATTTTGAAAAGTTTAAAGAAGGTCTTGATACTGTCATTCATTTTGTAAATACAGGCGAAAAACCTGTTCAGCCAATACAGGAAGAGAAACCAGCTAACGAGAACTATACCAATGTTAGTTTTGACGATTTAGGTACATCTGAAGAAAAAAAATAAGATTTCTGATTGTATAATATTTAAAAGCTGATAGAATACTGTCAGCTTTTTTTATACTTTTGTATAACTTAATAACATTTAAAATAATCTACTCTTAAGAGATGGGCAAAGTAATAGCAATAGCAAACCAAAAAGGTGGTGTAGGTAAGACTACAACTGCAATTAATCTCGCTGCATGTTTAGCCGTATTAGAACATAAAACCTTATTAATAGATTCAGACCCTCAGGCCAATGCTACTTCAGGAGTAGGGTTTAATCCCCAGAACATTAAAGTCAGTATTTACGAATGTATTGTTGATGAAATAGACCCCAAAACTATTATTCTCAATACCTCAACGCCCAACCTTGACCTGATACCTGCTCACATTGATTTAGTAGGTGCAGAAATTGAAATGATAAATATACCCAATCGTGAAAAAATGATGGGTAACGTCATTAAAAAAATTAAAGACGACTATGAATTCATCATCATTGACTGCTCGCCCTCTTTAGGTTTGATAACTGTTAATGCTCTTACAGCAGCCGATTCTGTTATTATTCCTGTACAATGCGAATATTTTGCTTTGGAAGGTTTGGGTAAGCTATTAAATACAATTAAAATAATTCAGTCTAATTTAAATACAGCTCTTGATATTGAAGGCATTCTTCTGACTATGTATGATAAGCGATTACGCCTGTCGAATCAGGTTGTTGATGAAGTAAGGATGCATTTTAAACAGATGGTTTTCAACACCATCATTCAACGCAATACTAAACTAGGTGAAGCACCTAGTTTTGGTGAAACAATTATTATGCACGATGCCTCAAGCAGAGGAGCTATTAATTATTTAAACTTAGCTCGTGAGATTTTACATAAAAACAATCCTAACAAAGTTGCCATTAAAGATTAAATTTTATTAAAGATGAATGAAAAAAAAAGAGCTTTAGGCAGAGGCTTAAGTGTTTTGCTCGAAAATGCTGATGATGTCAACATTCAAAGGTCGGCAATTATTGGCTCAATAATAAACATCCCCATTGATATGATAGAAGCCAATCCATATCAACCCAGGAATGATTTTGAACAAGAAGCCCTTAATGCCTTAGCTGACTCAATAGAGAAAGTAGGCATCATTCAACCAATAACTGTTTGCAAATCAGAAAATGGCAAGTTTCGTCTTATAGCAGGTGAGCGCCGTTTCCGGGCATCCAAGTTAGCCGGACTAAATGAAATACCGGTGTTTATACGCATTGCTGAATCCGATATGGCTATGCTTCAGATGGCTCTTATTGAAAATATCCAGCGCGAAGACCTCAACCCTATTGATGTATCTTTATCTTTTAAGCGATTAGTTGATGAATTTTCACTTACTCAAGAAGAACTTAGCAATAAGGTTGGCAAAAAAAGGTCAACGGTTACAAACTACCTGCGATTACTTAAACTGCCTATCGAAATTCAGGCTGCACTCCGCGATGGCCAGATTAGTATGGGACATGCCAGAGCTCTTATTGCTGTTTCTGAAGAAGTTAAACAGCTTAAGTTGTTCAATCGTATTATTGAGAAAGGATTATCGGTAAGAGAAGTTGAAAAGATCGCAAAAGAAATCAACGAAAAAATAAACAAACCAAAACCTCAAAAAGAAGTTAAAAAAATATACGCTGACTTAAAAAAAGAACTTTCCTTAAAATTAGGTTTAAAAATAGACCTTAAAAAAGATAATAAGGGCTTTGTTAATGTCGTTATTAAATGCGATTCAGATAATGAACTTGACAGAATTATTGCTATTCTGAAAAAATAATACCAAGTGCGTCTTACATTAAATAAAATAATTCTCTTTTTATTATTGTTTTTTTGTGCAAATAATGCTTTTACACAAAAAGCAGATTCTGTTCTGGTAAAACAACATTCTCCAAAAAAAGCCACTATATTATCTGCTGTTATTCCGGGAGCCGGACAATTCTACAATCACAAATACTGGAAAATACCCATTATCTATGTGGGATTCGGTACTTTAGGTTACTTTATTAATGCCAACCAAACAAGATATAAAGAGTACAAACTAGCTTATAAATACAGAGTTGACAATGATACTTCTACTGTTGATAAATTCCCTCTATATTCTGCGGAAGGACTATTACAGGCAAAAAACTATTACAGACGAAACACAGAAATAAGTTATATTTTTACAGCTGTTTTATATATGCTTAATGTTGTTGATGCTACTGTTGATGCTCATCTTTATGATTTTAACATTAGCGATGATCTCACATTGAAAATACAACCTACACTTTTGAAAAATTCTTTTGCCTTAAATGACTTTACCAAAGGAATTAAAATAACTTTAAATTTTTAAACTGAAAATGGATATAGTAATATCAGGTTACGGGCGCATTGGAAAACTTATTCATGAAACAGCTGTGAACAGAGGACATAATATCATTGCTATTGTTGATAATAATGAAGACTGGGACATTCATTTAAAAGAAATAAGTAAGTCTGATGTTGTTATAGATTTCTCCATGCCCGATTGTGCCATTAAAAATATTGAAAGATGTTTTACCCTGAATATACCCCTCGTTATAGGCACTACAGGCTGGCACGATAAAATTGATAATATCAGGAGTTTATGTATCAATAAAAAGCAATCATTATTTTATGCCCCAAACTTTAGCATTGGTGTCAATTTGTTTTTCCAGGTGAATAAATTTCTGTCAGGTCTGATGAAAGGCCTTCCACAATATGAGGTATATTTAAAAGAAATTCACCATACCAGTAAAATTGACGCACCCAGTGGCACAGCAATTAAATTAGCTGAAGATATCATAAAGACTCTCGCAACTAAAGAAAAATGGACTAATTTTGCGACACTGAATAAGTCAGAATTGCAAATTATTTCTGAGAGGAAAGATAATATAATAGGTAATCATAAAGTTATATACTTTTCAGATGAAGATGAAATTACTATTGAACATAATGCCAAAAGCAGAAAAGGATTTGCAATAGGGGCTGTTATGGCTGCTGAATGGCTTAAAGACAAGAAAGGGTTTTTTGAGATGAAAGATATGTTGAGAATAGGAAGTGCCTAAAGTACTTAAAGTGCCTAAAGTACTTAAAGTTAGAAGACTGGAAATTGTGGACTATGGACTGAAGACTGAGGTAAGTGCTTAAAGTTAAAATACGATTTAGTAATTGGTAATAATGTATAATTAAAATAGTTAAAAAATGAATTTTTATTTGGTATTGTCTTTACTTGGTGCTATAGCAACAACAATAGGGTTATGGAAAGTTTTTCAGAAAGCAGGTTATAAGGGATGGGAAATCATCATTCCATTTTATAACTTCTATATCTGGCTCAAGATAATTAAAAAACCTTTGTGGTGGTATATCTTCATAATAATTCCTTTTATCAATGCTTTTACCATTATGCTTATGTTGGTTGAAACAGCCAAATGCTTTAAAAAGTTTGGACTTTTACAACACGGCTATGCAGCCATATTTCCATGTATATATATGCCTTATCTGGGATTTACCAAAAAAGAAGTTTATTTACACCCCGATAAGCGCGAAAAATTTAAGAAGACTGTTGTCAGAGAGTGGACTGATGCTATCATCTTCGCTGTTATTGCAGCCACAATAATACGTACATTTTTAATTGAAGCCTATACTATTCCTACTTCTTCTATGGAAAAATCTCTCCTTGTGGGTGATTTTCTTTTTGTAAGCAAAATAAGCTACGGACCAAAGATTCCTAATACACCCCTGTCATTCCCTTTTGCACATCATACGCTACCATTAACTGAAAATACAAAATCATATCTTGAGTGGATAAAGTTACCTTACTACCGCTTTCCGGGCTTGACGACTGTAAAACATAATGATGCAGTTGTTTTTAATTATCCTGATGGCGACACTACTACACTTGAATTTCAGAGCAGTCGAAGCTATTATGCTATGTGCAGAGATATGGGTAGGGATTTTGTCAACAAAAACTTTACTGTTGTGTCAAGACCTGTTGATAAACGTGAAAATTATATCAAACGCTGTGTAGGACTGCCCGGAGATATGCTCAATATTGTTGATCAAAAAGTTTTAATTAACGGAAAAGAAAACGTTGTAGAAGGTGAAGTTCAATTTAACTATATTGTCAGAACAGATGGTACACGCATCAACACCAAAGTTTTAAATGATTTTAATATTACTGATGGTGGCCCCACTTCAATGCCCGGAGAATATATTTTTGCACTCTCGGCTGAAAAGGCTGAAAGACTTAGAAAAATAAAAAACATTGTTGAAGTAGTTAAAATATTAAAACCCAAAGGTTATTTCGAAAAATACATATTCCCTTTTAAAGAAACATACCCCTGGAATGAAGACAATTTTGGTCCATTATATATTCCTAAAGCCGGTGCAACTATAAAAATTGATACTTCAAATATATGTTTGTACGAAAGGATTATAAACGCTTACGAAGGCAATGATCTGAAAATTAAAGGTGCAGTTATCTATATAAATGGAAAACCTGCTGATTCATACACCTTTAAAATGAATTATTACTGGATGATGGGCGACAACAGGCACAATTCTGCTGATGCTCGTTTCTGGGGATTTGTCCCCGAAGATCATATTGTAGGTAAAGCTGTTTTTGTGTGGCTCTCTCTCGACAAAAACAAAACCTTCCCTGCCAATATCAGATGGAATAAGATGTTCAGGTTTGTCAAGTAATTTGAGATACTAAAATTCCCTGTCTACTGGCAGGTAGGTTTGAGACTTGGGACTTTAGCATATAAAAAATATTTTTAATATTATTTTGATACTTAAAACAAAAAGATTATCTTTGCACCCTCAAAAAAGGAAAACTTTATTAAAATGAAAAAAGATATACATCCCAAAGATTACAGATTTGTAGTATTTAAAGACATGTCAAATGAATATGCTTTCTTAACCAAATCAACAGTTAAAACAAAAGATACAACTATATGGGAAGACGGTAAAGAATACCCTCTCTATAAGCTTGAAATTTCTCATACTTCTCATCCTTATTACACAGGAAAAATGAAACTTGTTGATACGGCAGGACGTGTTGATAAATTCATGAATCGTTATCAAAAGCATATGGATAATAAAAAGTAATAATATTATTCAACAATTTTTAAAAAAACCCTTTATTGAAGGGTTTTTTTATTTAATGTTTAAAAAAATAATAACTTTATCCCGGATACTTTATTAATTACTTTATTATTCTGATACTATAAGATATTATTAAGTTATACTATTATGAATTTCATATTATTTGATGATCAATCCAGAAAAAACTTATTACCATTTACTTTTGTTCGCCCTATAGCAGACATTAGAGTAGGCATTCTGACAATAAGGGAAAAATGGGAGGTCTATTTAAATGCCAAAACATCCACGCTGACAGATAGATATCTGAGTCAGAAATTTCCTATTGTTCAGGATGAGATAAATATTCTGATAAATGGTTCTGTTTTACCTAATAAAGAACTTGTTGAACAGGTAATAAATCTTCAACCTAATCAGGTCCTGGTTTCTGATGAAATAATAATTGCCATGTCAATTACTTTTAAAAACCTAAAAAAGTTAAACCTTGACAGTGATGGCAAAACAGAAAGCGTATATACTGAACATTTAAAAGTTAAAATAAATAACCTTTTTGATATTTTTATTAAAAATGATGAAGGCATCAGAGATGACTTTCAACTATTGACTCAGAATAAATCTTCAATACAAATAAGCAGTACCAATAAAATAATAGGGGATAATATTTTTGCTGAAGAGGGGGCAAAAGTAGAATGCGCTACTTTGAATACTACAACTGGACCCATTTATATCGGAAAAAATGCTGAAATAATGGAAGGAAGCCTTATAAGAGGACCTTTTGCAATTTGTAATGATTCTCAGATTAAGATGGGCGCAAAAATATATGGAGCTACAACCATCGGCCCTTTTTCTAAAGTGGGAGGTGAAGTCAATAATTCAGTAATATTTGGGTATTCCAATAAATCTCACGACGGTTTCCTGGGTAATTCTGTTATTGGTGAATGGTGTAATATTGGTGCCGACAGTAACAATTCTAATTTGAAAAACAATTATGAAGAAGTTAAGCTTTGGAATTATGCTACAAAAAGGTTTGAACTGACAGGATTGCAGTTCTGTGGTTTAATTATGGGCGACCATTCCAAATGTGGCATCAATACTATGTTTAATACAGGAACTGTAGTTGGCATCAACGCCAGTATTTTTGGCGCTGGGTTCCAAAGAAATTTTATACCTTCTTTCTCATGGGGTGGTCAATCCGGTTATACTACTTACGACATCAACAAAGCTGTTGAGGTTGCTAAAAAAGTTTATAAAAGAAGAGACATGGATTTTGATAAGACAGAAGAAGATATATTGAAACATGTTTTTAATATGACTCTCGAATACAGATATATTTAATTTTTAGCTCATATATTGGTATAACTATTGACTAAAAGAGATGTTTTCTTTATTTTTCATTAGTTTCAACATCTCAGTTTTAATAAATTTAATGTAAATAGCTGAATAACATAAAGTTATTTTATGACTTTATAATTTGAAAGCATTTTAAAAATATTTTTTATTTTCCGCCACATATTAATGTGACATTTTGACATAATTACTTATGAAAAATTTTTTTGATTACAATTTTAATGACATTTCGGACATGGACGACCATGAACCTGATTTTATCCCTTTATATTCAAACGAAGATTATGATAAGGAAATAAATGATGATTATCCGGATTCCCTGCCTATTTTACCATTAAAGAATACCGTTTTATTCCCAGGAGTTGTTATCCCAATTACTGTGGGACGAGAAAAATCGGTAAAACTTGTAAAAGAAGCATACAATAAAAAAAGCCTTATTGGAGTAGTAGCTCAAAAAGACCCTAATATTGAAGATCCTTTGTTTAAAGATATATATACTTTAGGTACTGTTGCCAATGTTATGAAAGTACTAAAAATGCCTGACAACACTACAACCATAATAATTCAAGGCAAAAGAGCTTTCAGAATAAAGGAAATGATTAAAGATGAACCTTATTTTGAAGCAAATATAGAAATGTGCAAGAAAGCAAAAGTACCGACAAATGACAAATCATATCTCGCCCTCATTGATTCAATAAAGGATACATCAAACCAAATAATAAAGAAATCGCCTCAATTGCCGCCTGAAGCATCTTTTGCCATTAATAATATTGAGAGTCCTGTGTTTCTGGTCAATTTCGTGGCTTCAAACTTAAATATTTCTATCAGTGCTAAACAAAGGATTCTGGAAATAGAAGACATCTACAAAAGAGCCAATACTGTACTCTCAGAATTATTGAAAGAAATTCAGATTATTGAACTTAAAAACCAGATTCAGAACAAGGTTAAGAATGACATTAACAAACAACAGCGCGACTATATTCTGCATCAGCAAATAAAAACCATTCAGGAAGAGCTGGGTGCCAACCCCAACGAACAGGAAATTAACGAGCTGAAGTTGAAAGCCAAAAATAAAAAGTGGCATAAAGAAGTAGAAGAAATATATAACAAAGAATTGTTAAAATTGCAACGCATGAATCCTGCTGCTGCTGAATACTCGGTACAGCTGAATTATCTGGATACCTTGGTAGAACTTCCCTGGCAGGATTTTACAAAAGACAAAATTGACATTAATAAATCTCAAAAAATATTAGACCGTGACCATTATGGGCTGGAAAAGGTAAAAGAACGTATTCTAGAATACTTAGCAATTATCAAACTTAAAGACAGCCTGAAATCGCCTATTTTATGTCTTGTAGGTCCTCCTGGCGTTGGAAAAACATCACTGGGGAAATCTATAGCCGAAGCCTTGGGGCGCAAATATATACGCATGTCTTTAGGTGGATTAAGAGATGAAGCTGAAATACGTGGCCATCGTAAAACATATGTAGGTGCAATGCCGGGAAGAATTATCCAGAACCTGAAAAGAATTAAATCAGCAAACCCTGTGTTTGTATTAGATGAAATTGACAAAGTAAGCGGTAATACTTTCAACGGAGACCCCTCCTCTGCTTTACTCGAAGTATTAGACCCCGAACAAAACAACGACTTCCATGATAATTTTCTCGAAATAGGTTTCGACCTTTCTCATGTGCTTTTTATCTCAACTGCCAACACTTTATCTACAATACAACCCGCCTTACTCGACAGAATGGAGGTTATTGATATTACAGGCTATATCATTGAAGAAAAGATAGAGATTGCCAAACGTCATCTTATTGGTAAACAGCTTGTTGAAAATGGCCTTGATAAAAACAGGTTTCTGTTTTCAAAAAATGTTATTCAAACTTTGATTGAAAATTATACTCGCGAATCAGGCGTACGTGCACTCGAAAAGATTATTGCCAAAGTTATACGCAACAAAGCTAAAGATATTGTAGCCAAAGTACCTACGTCTAAAAATATTACTATTGGTGACCTGACAAAAATTCTAGGGGCACCCTATTTTACAAAGAACATTAAATTAAATCCTGACATACCCGGTATAGTTACTGGTCTTGCATGGACATCTGTTGGAGGTGAGATATTGTTTGTTGAGGTAAGCCGCAGTAAAGGTAAAGGAACTTTTGCTATTACAGGCAATATGGGAGATATAATGAAAGAGTCTGCCAATCTGGCTTTCGAATATTTAAAAGCCCATGCTGATCTTCTTAACATAGACATTGATGATTTTGAAAAATGGCATGTTCATATTCATGTACCGGAAGGTGCTACACCCAAAGATGGCCCCTCCGCCGGTGTTACTATGTTTACAGCTTTAACTTCTTTATTTACAGGTAGAAAAGTAAAACCTTTAGTTGCTATGACAGGTGAAATAACGCTTAGAGGTAAAGTCTTGCCTGTTGGAGGCATCAAAGAAAAAATATTAGCTGCCAAACGCTACGGGTATAAAGAGATTATCCTTCCTCTAGATAACAAAAAAGATATTGAAGAAATTAACAAGTTATACCTGCAAGGCTTAAAATTTCACTATGTAGATGAAATGATAGAGATTATTGATAAGATACTCCTTTAAATTTGGTAATTCATAGAGTTTGAAGTGCCTAGAGCTAACTCCACACTCTACACTCTAAGTACTCCACACTTCTTCTAATATCTGTACAAATCAGATTTATAAGGTCCGTTAACAGGTACGCCAATATAATCAGCTTGTTCTTGAGTAAGTTTAGTGAGTTTTACGCCAATTTTGTCAAGATGCAAACGTGCAACTTCTTCATCCAGGTTTTTAGGCAGACAATAAACCCCTGTTTCGTATTTTTTCGTCCACAATTCAATTTGAGCTAATGTTTGATTGGTAAATGAATTACTCATGACGAATGAAGGATGACCAGTAGCACAGCCAAGGTTAACCAAACGACCTTCAGCAAGTAAGAAAATTTCGTGTCCATCAGGGAAAATATATTTATCAACCTGAGGTTTTATAGTTACTTTTTTAATACCCTGAAAAGTGTCAAGTTTATTTACCTGAATTTCATTATCAAAATGCCCGATGTTACAAACAATAGCCTGATCTTTCATAGCTTTCATGTGTTCCAGAGTAATAACATCTCTGTTGCCCGTTGTAGTAACATAAATATTACCTTCTTTCAAAGCATCTTCAACAGGTGCCACTTCAAACCCTTCCATCGCTGCTTGTAACGCACAAATAGGATCTATTTCGGTAACAATAACTCTTGCACCATAAGATTTCATCGATTTAGAACAGCCTTTACCCACATCACCATAACCAAGAACAACTACTACTTTACCGGCAATCATAACGTCTGTTGCTCTTTTAATACCATCAGCAAGTGATTCTCTGCAACCATACAAATTATCAAATTTAGATTTTGTTACAGAATCATTTACGTTAATTGCTGGGAAAAGCAGTTCTTTTCTTTCCATCATCTGATATAAGCGGTGAACGCCTGTAGTAGTTTCTTCAGAAACGCCTCTTATTTCTTTTACCATATTGTGCCATATATAAGGCTCATCAACATGAATAGCTTTCAAGAGGTCCAAAATCACTTTTTCTTCATGATTAGAAGGAGTGCTGTCAAATAAAGCAGGGTTATTTTCACCTTGGTAACCTTTGTGGATAAATAAGGTGGCATCTCCCCCATCATCAACAATGATGGTAGGTCCTTGTCCGTTAGGAAATGTCAAAGCTTGTTTGGTACACCACCAATATTCTTCGAGGGTTTCACCTTTCCATGCAAAAACAGGAACACCACTGGCAGCAATTGCAGCGGCAGCATGATCCTGAGTGGAGAAGATATTACAACTTGCCCATCTGACATCAGCACCAAGTTCAACTAATGTTTCTATAAGAACTGCAGTCTGTATGGTCATGTGTAACGAGCCAGTTATTCTTGAACCTTTTAAAGGTTTTTGTTTTCCAAATTTTTCACGCAAAGACATCAAACCCGGCATTTCTTTTTCAGAGATTTCTATTTCTTTTCTTCCAAAATCAGCTAAGCTTATATCCTTAACCTTATATTCAATTTTGTTTTCAACCATAGTATTGTACATATTTAATTATTTTTTGCAAATTTACATGAAATTTTCTTTTTACATGAAAGAAATAAAAAAATCGTGTATTTTTGATGAACATTTATTTTAAAACAACAAAATGCTTATAATTGGTATAGCCGGTGGTTCCGGTTGCGGTAAATCAACTGTAGTTAAAAAAATAGTTAAAAGTTTGCCAAAAGAATCTGTAGCGATAATACCTCAGGACTCTTACTACAAAGACAGCGGACATTTATCTGCTGAAGAAAGGGGAAAGAAAAACTTTGACCACCCGTCTTCTATTGAGTTTAGCTTGTTGCGCAAACATTTAGATTTGCTCAAAAGTGGCAATGAAATTGAAATGCCATTGTATTCATATTTAACTTGTGCCCGGCTGAAAGAAACTGTGAAAATAACGCCAAAAGAAGTTATTATTGTGGAAGGTATTCTTATTTTAACCAACCCAAAAATTCGTGAAATATTAGACATTAAAGTATTTGTTGATGCTGACCCAGACGATAGACTGATGCGTATTATCCGTAGAGATATTGAAGAAAGAGGGAGGTCGTTCATCGAGGTCCTCGACCATTATGAGAAATTTGTTAAACCGATGCATTTACAGTTTATTGAGCCTACCAAACGTTATGCTGACATCATTATCCCGCAAGGTGGTGCAAATATTATCGGGATTGACATTCTGACTTCCAAAATCAAACAGCATTATATAAAAAATTGATTCTCCTACCTCAACTGTTATTTTTAACAAAAAACTGTTTATAACAAGTCAAATATTTTTTATTTTCCACCAAATTCCATCAAATAAGTTTTGATAAAAACATCCAGATCTCCATCCATAACAGCCTGTACATTAGACGTTTCGTAACCTGTTCGCAAGTCTTTAACCATTTTATAAGGATGCATAACATAGTTGCGTATCTGCGAACCCCATTCAATTTTCTTTTTAGAACTTTCAATCAATGTGGCGGCTTCTCTTTTTTTACGTAATTCTATTTCGTATAATTGCGATTTGAGCATCTGAAGAGCTTTATCTCTATTTTGTTGTTGCGAACGGGTAACCTGACATTCGATAACGATGCCACTGGGTTCATGTCGCAGCCGAACAGCAGTTTCAACTTTGTTTACATTTTGCCCACCCGGTCCGCTCGATCTGAAGGTATCCCATGAGATGTCTGAAGGATTTATTTCAATGTTTAAATCTTCATCAACTACAGGATAAACAAAAACTGAAGCAAAAGATGTATGTCTTTTATTGGCTGAATCGAAAGGAGAAAGCCGAACAAGACGGTGTACTCCATTTTCACTTTTTAAATATCCATAAGCAAAATCTCCATCTATTTCGATAGAAACTGATTTAATACCTGCTACATCTCCTTCAAGCATATCTAGAATATTAGTAGTATAGTTGTTCCTTTCTGCCCATCGCAAGTACATCCGCATAAGCATCTCTGCCCAGTCCTGACTTTCTGTACCTCCTGCACCTGAGTTGATATTGAGTATAGCATAAAGCTTATCTTCCTCATTGCGAAGCATGTTCTTAAACTCAATATTTTCAATAACACGAAGCGTTTCTTCGTATTGTTTTAAAACATCCTTTTCATCTACTTGTTCTTCAGAAAAAAAATCAGCTATAACTACTAGATCATCGAGAGCTTCTTTGGCTTTATTAAAGTTGATTACCCATGACTTAATAACTTGTATTGTCTTTAATTTAGCCTGAGCCTCTTTAGGACTGTCCCAGAAATCGGGAGCTTCAGTTTCCTTAGTAAGATTTTCAATTTCAATTATTTTATTTTCGATGTCAAAGAAACCTCCATAGGTCTTCTAACCTTTTTCCAAGATTTTTGATATCTTCATTAATAGCCATAATATTTTTATTTTAGTGATTTAACTATCTTGTTAACACCTTCAAATTCAAAACCTTTTGATAAGCAATAGTTTATTATTTTTTGTTTTTTAACTTGAAGGTTATTTTCGCTTGTGAGTGTATTGTTTTTTTTGTCAATCAGATCAAATAGTATCTGTCTGTATATATCATCATCAATTTTACCTATATATTCATTTATTAATTCATCTGTTATTTGATGTGCCCGAAGCTCAACAATGATTTTTATTTTACCCCATTTATTATATTTTAATTTGCCACTAACAAAAGATTCTATGAAACGGTTTTGATTTAAAAAATCATTATCTTTAAGGTGTTCCAATACTTTAGAGATGGTTTTTTCATTTGCGCCCCATGTTCTTAGTTTCTGTTCAGTCTGATAAATTGAACGTTCCTGAAAAACACAGAAACGTTGTGCTTTCTGAATGAACATATTAAGGGTAAGGTCGTTAGATAAACTACCATCAATATTTTTTTCAGCAAGCATATTTACTAAATTTTGAATTCATCATCTTTTTTATTAAAAAAATGATATTCGAGTAGATTGTGGGTAGTTGTTGGTACTATTTTAAGCCAGATGCGATTTTTCAACATCCACTTAAGCCTGAGTGATGGAAAGCCCTTAACAAGATAAGCATGTATAAATGGATGAACCAGAAGTTTGATAAAAACTTCATTTTGTTCATTAGCTAAGTATTTAATATAATTTTCTATTTCATAAGTTGTAACAATACTGGCTTTAACTTCACCTGAGCCTCCACAGGCAGGGCATTTTTCAGTTGTTACAATATTCATTTCAGGACGTACTCTTTGTCGTGTTATCTGAACGAGTCCGAATTTACTGGGAGGTAAGATGGTATGCTTAGCCCTGTCATATTTCATCAGTTCAGTCAGCCTTTCAAATAATTTTCTCCTGTTAACAGCCAGATGCAAGTCAATAAAGTCAATGACAATGATGCCACCCATATCTCTTAATCTTAGCTGACAAGCAATTTCAGCGGCTGCTTCCAGATTAACTTCAAGTGCATTGGCCTCCTGGTTATTTTCAGCATTCATACGATGTCCGCTATTTACGTCAATAACATGCAAAGCCTCAGTATGTTCAATAATTAAATAAGCACCTCCTTTGAAAGAGATATTTTTTCCAAATGAATTCTTTATTTGCTTATCAACACCAAAGTGTTCAAAAATATGAATTTTAGATTTGAAATGTTTAACAATTTCAACCTTATCGGGAGAAATCTTCTGAATATATGCTTTAATTTCTTCAGTAAGCTGTGCGTCAGAAACATGAATGTTATTAAAAGATTCATTGAGCAAATCTCTTAAAATGACAGATGTTTTATCAATTTCGCCTACTATTTTTTGTGGGGGTCTGGCATTTCTTAATTTTTCAAAAAGCAATTTCCATTTTTCAACCAGATTATTTAAATCAGAATCAAGGTCGGCTACTTTTTTATTCTCGGCAACAGTTCTGATAATAACGCTGAAGTTTTTCGGTTTAATACTTTGAACAAGCCTTTTAAGCCTGTTTCTCTCATCAGGGTTTTTTATCTTTTGTGAAACTGAAATTTTATCTGAGAAAGGGACAAGCACCAAATACCTGCCTGCTAACGAAATTTCAGAGCTTATGCGAGGACCTTTGGTAGAAATAGGCTCCTTAGCAATTTGAACGAGAATATTTTGGTTTTGACTTAATACATTGTTTATTTTACCGTTTTTCTCTATTTCTGGAGCGAAAACAAAATTATCAAGTTTATAACTCTGGATTTTATTCTCAGTTACTCCTTTTATGAACTGATTTAGTGATTTTATCTGAGCCCCTAAGTCTAGATAATGAAGAAATGCGTCTTTTTCATAACCTACATCAACAAACGCTGCATTAAGCCCTGAAATGATTTTCTTAACTTTTCCTAAATAAATATCACCAACAACAAAATTGTTATCAGTTTTTTCTTTCTGTAATTCAACAAGTTTTTTATCCTCTAGGAGAGCAATAAAAACTTCATTAGCATTACTGTCAATAATTAATTCCCTGTTCACACTGTAATCTTTTTAAATGTCTATCTGGGTAACTGTCAGGGGGTTAGGCTATTAATAATTATGAATTTTGCTGAATTCATAAAAAATCAGTTACGAAAACAACAAACTCAATGAAAATAAATAATAAGATTATTTCTTCTTCTTATGCCTGTTTTTTCTGAGTCTTTTTTTACGTTTATGAACGGACATCTTGTGCCCTTTTCTTTTTTTTCCACTTGGCATAATATATTTTTTTAGATTTTAGAAAACGTATGAATAATTCAATATTATTTTACGTTATTTTTAATTTTTGCAACAAAGGTTTTGGCTGGCTTAAAAGAAGGAATATTATGAGCTGGTATAATCAGGGTAGTATTTTTAGAAATATTTCTTCCTGTTTTCTTAGCACGTTTTTTAATTATAAAGCTGCCAAAGCCTCTTAAATAAATATTTTCACCTTTACTCATGGAACTTTTAATGGTATCCATAAATGATTCAACAGTTTTTTGAACTTGTACTTTTTCAATACCTGTTTTGTTAGCAATTTCTGTAACAATTTCTGCTTTTGTCATAACTATTTCTGTTTTAATAATTAATATCTTTTCCACAAATTGGGGTTGCAAATATATACTTTTTTAATCATACACAATAAAATAAATAAAAAAATATTTATTCTTTTTTTTTCTCAAAATATTGTAAATCAAATAAAAAACATAAAAAGATATAATTATTTTTTATAAATATTTTTGTTTTATGTCGTATATTTTAATATTTTTGCACTATAAATATATCATAACCTCATTTAAACCATATTACTTTAAAATGGCTGTTAAAAAAGTTTTGATTGTTGAAAATGATTCAGTGTGTGCTGAACATTTTAAAACAATATTAGAAACTGATGGGTATGATGTTGTTGGCCTTGCTCAAACAGCAGAACAGGCATTTGATTTTACCCGTAATGCATTGCCCGACCTGATTTTGATGGACATTGGCTTAAAAGGAAAGACTAATGGTATAGAAACCGCCAAAGAGCTCAAGAAGTTTAATGTTCCAATAGTTTTTGTAACAGGTAATAAAGATAAAACTGTATATAAAAAAGCCAAAGAAGTAAGGCCTGCTGGTTATATTCTAAAGCCTTTAAAAGCCACTGAACTTTTAAAAACAGTTGATTTGGCTATAAACAATTATGATAAGTCAATACCAATTAATGACTATCTGAAAGAGCTTCAAAAAAAGAATATAATAGAAGAAACAGGTGAGCGGGCATTTAAATTTTTCGAAGAGTATTTTAATCAAACTGATAAAAACAACCTGGTAGTATCGACAAGTAATAGATTTAATATCATTAACCAAACAGAAGAACATTTTGACAATATAATAAATTTACATAAAATAAATAATATTCAACGCATCAATAAGTTTTTTGAAGCTATTAATGCAAAATTATATGAGGGAGGTATTTTTATCGGGCATGCCGAAACAAAAGGTTTAAAGAAAAAACTTATTCTTTCAAAATACCCACCTGTAATAAATTACATATTTTACTTTTTTTATTTCCTTCTTAAAAGAGTCTGGCCAAAGTTACCTGTCTTAAGAAAAATATATTTTTTTATTACAAAAGGTAGAAACCGGACTCTATCAAGAGCAGAAATTTTAGGACGTTTGTATTCCTGTGGATTTGAGGTACTTAAAGAAGATTTTATTGATACCAATTTACATTTTGTTGCAAGAAAAATTAAAGCCCCGTTTTACGACATGAATGCTTCTTATGACCTGATTTTCAAAATGAAAAGAGTCGGTAAAAACGGGAAAGAGATTTATGTTTATAAATTCAGAACCATGCATCCCTATGCAGAGTATTTACAAGATTATATTCTGCAAAATAATGGCTACTCAGAAATAGGAAAACCGGCTCAAGATTTCAGACTTACGACATGGGGGCGTTTTATGAGAAGATTCTGGCTTGATGAATTGCCTCAGTTAATAAACGTACTTAAAGGTGAAATGAAACTTGTTGGTATAAGACCTATAAGCCAAAGGTTTTTGGAAGAATATCCTGAAGACGTCAAAAAAATGAGACTGAAACAAAAACCAGGATGTGTTCCTCCTTATGTTGCTTTACTAAAACAAGATGTTAAAGAATACATAGAATCTGAAAGGATTTATTTACTAGAAAAAGAAAGAAACCCTCTTACTACTGATACCAAATATTTTTTCAAAGCTTTATATAATATACTTACAAATAAAATAAGAAGTGCCTGATGGATAAGATAATAAAATTTGCTATTGTCGGTTGTGGACGTATTGCTCAAAGACATGCAGAACATATAGCAAACTATGGAAAGCTGATTGCAGTATGTGATATCGATCAATCAAAAGCAAATGATTTAGCTGCTAAATATAATGCGAAAGCATTTTGTAATATTGATGACTTATTAACAAATGTAAAAGAAATTGATGTTATTTCTGTTTGCTCTCCTAATGGACTTCATGCAGAACATACCATTAAATCATTAAAGGCAGGCTTTCATGTATTATGTGAAAAACCAATGGCCATCAGTGTGCAGGATTGTGGCATAATGATTCAGGAAGCCGAAAAAGCTAACAGAAGACTTTTCATTGTAAAACAAAATCGTTTTAATCCACCAATTAATGCATTAAAAGAACTCATTCAATCTGAAAAACTTGGAAAGATATTTAGTGTTCAATTGAATTGCTTTTGGAATAGAAATAACGCTTATTATCAAGACTCTAAATGGAAAGGGACAAAACTTCTTGACGGAGGAACGCTTTATACACAGTTCAGCCATTTTATTGATTTACTCTTCTGGATGATTGGTGATATAAAAGACATATACGCATTTGGAAATAATTTTAATCATAAAAACATCATTGAATTTGAAGATACTGGCGTTGTTGCATTACGTTTCTACAATGGTGTTCTTGGCACCATTAACTATACTGTGAACGCATTTGCTAAAAATATGGAAGGTTCAATAACTGTTTTTGCAGAAAAAGGTACTGTTAAAGCAGGAGGACAATATTTAAATGTATTTGAATACCAGTCTATAGACAATTATGAAATAAAAAAACTTCCTGAAGGTAATCCTCCAAATAATTATGGACAATATATAGGTTCAATGTCTAATCATGGTGATGTATATAAAAACATCATTGACGTTCTTAATAACAATGGCATTATTGCTACAAATGGTTTCGAAGGTTTAAAAACCGTTGAGATAATTGACAAAATATACAGTAGTATTTTCCACAATTCTTAATAATATTTCTTTAGCATATTAATTTTTTGATAATTTTGCCACTTCTTTAGAGTTTAGAAGTTCTTTTTGAATTTTTAAATAATAATAATGAATATGAAATATAATAAAAAAGTAGTTGCAATAAGGAACGTTAATTTTGGAAAAAACGTTACTGTTGTTGAACCTGCCAATTTATATGATTGTACTATAGGCGATAACTGTTTCATTGGTCCTTTTGTTGAAATACAAAATGGTGTCGTGGTTGGGAATAACAGTAAAGTACAGTCGCATGCATTTATTTGTGAATTGGTAACTATCGGCGATAATTGTTTTATTTCTCATGGTGTTATGTTTATAAATTATCTGTTTAAAACAGGTAAGCTTTCCGGAGGAGATAAAACGTTATGGAATAAAACGACTATTGGTAATAATGTTATTATTGGAACAAATGCAACGATTTTACCAGTAAAAATTGCTAATAATGTCGTTATTGGTGCCGGCTCAGTAGTTACAAAAGATATTAATGAGCCGGGTGTCTATGCTGGTAATCCCGCAAAAAAAATAAGAAATATTTAAACCTAAACATAATTGCACATAGAATGAAAGTTCCTTTTGTTGATTTGAAAGCACAGTATTTATCCATTAAAAACGAAATAGATACTGCCATTAGTAGTGTAATTGATGAAACTGCTTTTATAAGTGGGAAATATGCCAAATCTTTTGAAAATGCATTTGCCGAAGCGTATGGTGTTAAACACTGTATAGGGGTAGCTAATGGTACCGACGCCATTTATATTACTCTTAGAATGCTTGGTATTGGACGAGGAGATGAGGTAATTACTGTTGCAAACAGCTGGATTTCCACTTCTGAAACTATATCTCAAACGGGAGCTAAACCTGTTTTCGTTGATATTGAAAAAGATTACTTCAATATAGATACTTCAAAAATTGAAGAAAAAATAACTTCTCGTACAAAAGCTATTATTCCTGTTCATATATTCGGTCAACCTGCCAGAATAGATGAAGTAAAGAATATTTGCAAGAAACACAATCTATATCTTATTGAAGACTGTGCGCAGGCTCATTTTTCTGAATTTCACGGACAATATGTGGGTACTTTTGGTATTGCTGCAACATTCAGCTTTTATCCAGGGAAAAACTTGGGTGCTTATGGAGATGCCGGAGCTATTATAACCAATGATGATAACCTTGCCCAGGAAATAAGAAAATTTGCCAACCATGGTGCATTAAAAAAACACCAACATCAGATAGAAGGAATAAACAGTCGCCTGGATGGAATTCAGGGTGCAGTATTGAAGACTAAGCTTGCTTATATTCATAAATGGAATAATTCGAGACTTGAAAATGGCATATTATATAATAAATTATTGGCAGAAATAAAACAAGTTAAAACACCAAAAATCCGGGAACACTGTAAACATATCTTTCATGTTTATGAGCTAAGAACTGAAAACAGAAGCCAACTGATTGAATATTTAAATTCACATGGCATACAAACAGCAATACATTATCCAATACCTTTACCTTTTATGCCTGCATACAGCTATCTTAATCATACCAAAAATGATTTTCCTGTTGCTGCTGAATACATGAATGAAATTTTAAGTTTGCCTATGTATCCTGAGTTGTCTGAAGAACAGATTAAGTATGTTGTAGATACTATTAAAGCATTTTATAATTAATAAGAATTATATAACTTGCTATCTTTCAAAACTTCAATAGCTTTTAAAAACGTATCGTCTATTTTATGAATTGTTGGGTAAAATGCTTCATTGCTGAATAAATTCCTTCCGATATATGCTTTTAACATTATCTTTATTAAAAATTCTGAATTTATTTTTTCATTTTTATCTTCTTTGACCCCTTTCTTTACTGCATATCCAATAAAGTCATTAAAAACCTTTTGAGTAATAATAAATTTAGCATTAAAATCTTTTGCATTTTTATAAATGTTTTTAAGACTATCTCTCAGAATATCTGAATATTCAAAACTGAATTCATATATCAAACTCTTATCAGATAACTGATTAAAGTATTTAGAGTATTTGTTTGGATTGTAATTTACAATAATATCAGGTGTTATACCACCACCGCCATAAACTATCTTACCTTTAGGGGTATAATACTTAACTGCATGTTTAGATAAGGTATCACTTGAATCACTCTCATCCAGGAATCTTTTATAAAAGTTCATATAATATTCATCACTATTGTCGGAATAAGGCCTTTGGATTGATCTTCCCGATGGTGTATAATATCTGGCTACTGTCAGTCTGAGAGCGGAACCATCCATCAGTTCAGTTTGTTCTTGCACCAAACCTTTACCAAAAGAACGCTTTCCTATGACCACCCCCTTATCATTATCTTGTAAAGCCCCTGCTAATACTTCGCTGGCAGATGCAGACCATTCATCGATGAGAAGGACAAAAGGAGTATTTTTTAATGAGCCGCTGGATGTTGCATACTCATAAGTTTTAGGTCTGTTACGCCCTTCGGTATAAACAATAAGTTGTTTTTTCTCTAAAAATTCATTGGCTATATTAATGGCGGCATTAAGGTAACCACCGCCATTGCCCCGCAGGTCAACAATAAGTTTTTTCATACCTTTGAATTTCAAATTATTTACAGCTTCAATAAATTCATCATAAGTAGTAGGGCAAAAACGGTTTAACATAATAAATCCTATTTCTTTATCAACCATATAAGCTATATCCACACTATAAGTTGGAATAACATCCCTTATTATCTTAAAATTTATGAGCTCACTGATATTTCTTCTAAGGATACTTACTTTTACTTCAGTATTTTTAGGACCTTTCAATTTTTTTACAATTTCCTGATTTTTAATTTTCACGCCGGCGACAAGTGTGTCGTTAACCTTTATAATTCTATCCCCCGCTTTAATCCCAACCTTTTCTGATGGCCCACCAGATATAGTATTAAGAACAATAACAGTGTCTTTTTCAATTCTAAATTCTACGCCAATTCCTTCAAAATTGCCTTGTAAAGATTCATTCATCTGCTTCAATTCATTGGCAGAAATATAAGCTGAATGCGGATCAAGTTTGCCTAAAAGCCCGTTAATAGCATCATTAATTAAAGTTTCCTTATTAACACTGTCTACATAATTATCTGATATATAGTTGATAACGTCATTAAGCTTGTCATATTTATTAAAACTGAAATTAAAAATAGATTCTTTCAATGAACTTTTAGAAGAGAACCTTATGTTCATCAGCACCGCACCAAATAACATTCCTATTACAAACAAAAATGCGAATATAATGGGTTGATAATTTCTGAACTTATCACTATTACTCATATGTTCTTTTAGAATTAATAATTAGGCAAATGTATTAAAATTATTAATACAATACAGGTATAAGGGTATAGAGGAATTAAGGTATAAAGGTATAGAGGAATAGGGGAATAAAGGTATAGAGGGAATAGAGGTATAGGGGGAATAGAGGTATAGAGGAATTAAGGTATAGAGGAATAAGGTAGCTGTGGTGCGTATTAAATTAGTTTATTCTTTAAAAGCACCAAATCCCAAGTCTCAAGGCCAAGGCCAACACTGCGAGCCTTCTTGGAATTTTAATTTTTGGGCTTATAAAAACGTAATTTATAACCGATGTTAGTATATAAAGGAATAAGATCAAACTTAACTATTTAGGTAATATAATTCTGAATGTAGTGCCTTTTCCCTGAGAAGATTGTTTTACAAAGATGCGTCCAGCATGGTATTTCTCAATAATCCTTTCAGATAATGATAAACCCAATCCCCATCCTCTTTTTTTACTGGTATAGCCTGGGTTGAAAATAGTTTTAAATTCCCTTTTAAGAATACCTTTGCCAGAATCAGTTACATCAATGATGGCATTTTTATCATTTTCAGAAATATCAATAATAATTTCTCCTTCACCACTTATAGCTTCAGCTGCATTTTTAAGCAGGTTTTCTATTACCCATTCAAAAAGAGTTATGTTAAGTGGTAATATAATATTATCGACATTCATGTTTGTAATATACTTAATTTTCTTAGAAGTTCTTTGCTTCATATAATCAACATAATCTTCAATAACATTGCAAAGGTTAGCCTCATCAAGACTTGGTTTTGATCCTATCTTAGAGAATCTGTTTGAAATATCTATCAGGCGTTTGATATCTTTTTCAATTTCAGTTATTGTACTCTTGTTTTCTTCTTTATTTTTGAGTAGTTCAACCCATGCCATTAGTGAAGACAATGGTGTACCTATCTGATGAGCTGTTTCTTTAGCCATACCGGCCCAGACCTGATTTTGTTCAGCATTACGCGCCATACTGAACAACAAATAGGCTACCAATAAAAATAAACCGATAGCTGCAAATTGCAAATAGGGGAAATAACGCAATTGCGTAAGGATGTAAGAGTCTTTATAAAAAACAAAACTTTTTCCATAGTTAGCCAACTCAATTTCAAAAAATTGATTACCTGATACCATAGAGGCAATAATTTCCTTTGTATTGCTTTTGTCTTTTATCAATGTGCTGTCCATATTGCCATAAGCAATTATATTCTGCCGTGAGGAATCTGTAATTATGACAGGAACTGAAGCTGAGTTGTTGACTACTTCAGAAATAAAAGAAGTGACAATATCATTAAGGAAATTGCGTAGTTCATTAAAAAGTAGCGATTCTTTGAAATACAGATAACTTTTCTTGTTGTGGAAGATATGAACTACTATGGGCTCATAAACAGTGAAGTCTTCTTTAATTTTATCTTTAAGAATTTTAACAGTATCGGTGCTGAAATCTACATTTTTTGCAGATATTATATTGTCTTTTTCATCGGTAAGAATAACGGGTATATTTGTATTGCCCGAAATAATATCGGAGTAAAAAGTTAAATCTTCATCAGTACCTGCATTAATTAATCTTTTTGTTGCTTCTGCCCAAAGCTGTACGCGTTTTCGTTCTTCAAATTTAAGCTTTTCGAAAAGATTTTCAGTGTACTTAACAATGCTTGCCCTTCTCTGAATCGCTTCAGCCCATAATTTAACTTTCTCCTTCTCGTCCTGTGCAATTTTTTTTACCAACTGATTGGTGTACCATAATGATATGGAAACAATTATAGCTGCCAAGCCAAATAATAGCCATTTCCAAAGTTGTTTTTTATGGTATATGTTCACTAAAAATTATTTAAACAATATAAACGAAACAATCTGTTATTATATTCTTTTGCAAGAATAAGATTTTACAAAATTAGGAAAATGTTAAATATAATGGGTATTATATTATTCTTCAACAATAACGAATTTATCTTTCTTTTAACTGTTATTACCCAATTGTTATATTGTTAAATTGTTGTAAATCAATTCTGTTAAATGGTTGGCAGGAATTTAAAGCATAGCAAATAAATAAAATAAACATTACAACATTAGAATTATTTAAAGGATAAAAAATTAAGTTAAAAATTATTAAACTGTCAATAAAAAAACAGTAATTTCGTTTTATTATAAAAGAACATTATGAAAAAAGCAATTAAAATAATATCACTTGTTTTTCTATTTATATTTTTATTAAGCATATTTAGTTGTCGTCCGCGTTATTGCAGGGGTATGAAGCCTCACATGGATGATGTAAAGAGAGGAATTGCTCACTAGAATAAAATAGAACTGAGAGACTTAAGAGACTAAGGGAAGGAAGCGACTTAAGCTACACTTCCCTAACAGAAGTCTTCCAACTTTAAGTACTTTAGGCACTTTAGCTCACTTTAGGCACTTAAAAGATTTTATTTCTCGTTTTCTAGTATTTCTTTAGCCTGGCTTAATTGAGTTCTCATTTTTTCTGTTAATTCAGGATATTTTAAATCAAGACTTTCAAGTTTATCAACAATCAACTGTGACACTATTGCACGGGCATACCATTTTTGGTCTGCAGGTACTATAAACCATGGAGCATCTTTTGTAGAAGTAGCCTTGAATGCCTTTTCGTAGATTTCCATATAAAAATCCCAGTACTTCCTGTCAACAATATCTCCTAAAGAGAACTTCCAGTTTTTTTCAGGCAAGTTTATCCGTTTAAAAAATCTCGTTTTTTGTTCTTCTTTTGATAAATGAAGATAAATTTTCAGCACGTGAATGCTATTATTAATAAGATATTCCTCAAAGTTCTTAATATCGGCAAGTCGCGTATTCCAGAAGTTTTCATCTTTGAACAACTTGCTGCTGAATTCAGGGAGGTTTTGTTTTTCAAGAATATTTTCATGAAGCCTTACATATATTACTTCTTCATAGTACGACCTGTTAAAGAGTGCTATATTGCCCCTGTTAGGGAGCTCTTTAAAGCACCGCCACATATAATCATGGTCTAACTCTTCTGATGTAGGAGATTTAAAACTTGACACTGAAAAACCCTGTGGGTTAATATTAGCCATTACATTTCTTATAGTGCTGTCTTTCCCGCTAGCATCCAAACCTTGAATAACAACTAATAACCCATGTTTGTTATTTGCAAAAAGCTTGTCTTGTAATTTAGACAGCTTCTCAGAAGATTCGTCAAGCAGTCTTTTACCATCATCTTTATTAATAACAGAGTCATCAACAGTTGTCGGATATTCCGATAATTTCTCCTTTCTTTTGGCATTATAGATAAAGTCTTCTTTAATCATGAGTTTATTATTAAAAATCTACTTCAACAAGCGCCGGACAATGGTCGGAGTGTTTTGCTTCTGACAGAATGACGGCTCTTTTTAAATAGTCTTTGAGGTTTTCAGAAACCATGTTATAATCAATACGCCAGCCTAAATTCTTTTCTCGGGCATTTGCCCTGAAAGTCCACCAGGTGTATTGATGTGGTTCGTTATTAAAATATCTGAAGGAGTCAATAAAACCTGTGTCAAGAAATTTTGTAACCCATTCTCTTTCTTCGGGTAAAAATCCAGAACTGTGTGCATTTCTTATAGGATCATGAATGTCAATGGGTTTATGGCAAATATTAAAGTCACCGCAAATTATCAGTTTTGTTCTTTCTTTTTTCAAATTATTTATATACTCTAAAAAGTCATTCAGCCAGATCATTTTAAAATCTTGCCGTTCGTCACCACTTGTTCCGGAAGGGTGATATACACAAACGACAGAAATATCGCCATAATCAGCTCTTATAAACCTGCCCTCGTTATCATATTTCTCAATACCCATACCCTTTACAACATTATCAGGTTTTGTTTTGCTCAACAAGCCAACACCACTGTAACCTTTTTTTTGTGCAGGAAACCAGAAATGATGATATCCCGCTTCCTCGAAATCAAAAATTGGTATAGCGCTATAATCAGCTTTAATCTCCTGAAAGCAAACAATATCAGGATCAGCACTTTTTATCCAATCCATTAATCCTTTGCTTAAAGCAGCTCTGATACCATTTACGTTATAAGTTATTATTCGTTTCATACACTGTTTATGACACTTTTTAATATTTCTTAAAATTACATTATTTCTGTAAACATTATGTTTTTAGAACAGAATAAAAAATCAAAAGTAAACAATAAAATGTCTAATTTTGTTTTTTCGTTTGAATAGAAAAAGTTCTGTTTAAATACTATTTTTAGTAATTTAGGTATAGGGAAATAGAGGAATAAGGTACATAGAGGATTAGAAATAAGAAATCAGGTGCTATAGAGAAAGAATATTTTTATGAAAAGGAACTTTTTGATAGAAAAATTAAAGGTATCTCTTAATGGTTTTATAAAACTTGTGACCTTACAAAAGGTCAACAAAAATGTTAACCATAAATCATAGCAACATTTTATTTTTTATAATTTATTACCTTTATAACTCATACCCTTATTCCTGAATAGTAACATTGATAAATTTCACACAAAAATGAATATTAACAAGAAGGTAATATTAGTGATTATGGATGGCTGGGGAGTAGGTGATAAAAGTAAAGCAGACCTTATTTATAATACGCCAACTCCTTTCATTGATAGCCTTCATAAAGCTGCAGCATACTGTCAGCTTAAATGTTCCGGCTTTGAAGTGGGGTTGCCGGAAGGACAAATGGGTAATTCGGAAGTGGGACATCTTAATATGGGTGCAGGCAGAATAGTTTATCAGGATTTTGTAAAGATAAACCTTGCAGTAAAAGATAACAGTATAAGCCAAAACCCTGTTCTTACTGAAGCATACAGATATGCTAAAGCACATAATAAAAGTGTTCATTTTTTTGGATTGGTTTCTGAAGGGGGCGTTCATTCTTCAACCAAACACCTTATGAAGTTGTGTGATGTAGCAAAAGAACATCAGCTTGAAAATGTTTTTATTCATGCTTTTACCGATGGTAGAGATACTGATCCACACAGTGGGTTGAAATATGTTGAGGCATTAGAAGAGCATCTTAAAAGCTCTGCCGGTCGTATTGCTACTGTATGTGGGCGTTATTACGCTATGGACAGAGATAAAAGGTGGGAACGCATTAAAAGCGCTTATGATATGATTAAAAGCGGTATTGGAGAAAAAGCAATATCTTCGCTTAAAGCTATAGAAAAATCATATAATGAAGGAATAACGGACGAATTTATTAAACCCATTGTCATCACAAACAAAGATGGAGAACCAATTGCCCTTCTTAAAGAAGGAGATGTGGTTATATGCTTTAATTTCAGAACTGACAGATTGAGAGAGCTTACCACGGTATTAACCCAGAAGTCATTCCCTGACTTTGCAATGGATACGATGCCTCTCTATTATGTAACATTAACAAAATATGATGAGACATTTAAAGATGTCAAAGTTATTTTTGATAAGGAAGACTTAAAAATGACTTTAGGAGAAGTGTTGTCTTTAAATGGGAAAAGTCAGCTGCGTATTGCCGAGACAGAAAAATATCCTCATGTAACTTTCTTCTTTTCCGGTGGCAGAGAAGAGCCTTTTATAAATGAAAAAAGAGTAATGATTCCTTCGCCAAAAGTAGCTACTTATGACTTAAAGCCATCAATGAGTGCTTATGAAGTAAAAGATGCGGTAATTAAAGAAATATCTGATGATAATATCGATTTTATTTGTTTGAATTTCGCTAATGCAGATATGGTAGGGCATACGGGGGTTTTTGAAGCTATTAAAGAAGCCATCAGAACTGTTGATGCCTGTGTTCAAGAAGTAGCTAACCATGCCAGGAAAATGGGTTATTCTGTTATGATTACTGCCGATCATGGTAATGCCGATTTTGTTTTTAACGCAGATGGCTCTCCTAATACGGCTCACACAACTAATCCTGTACCATTTTTTCTTATAGATGATGATTATAAGAAATTATCAGATGGGATTTTATCTGATATTGCACCAACTATTTTGAAGTTGATGAATATCCCTGTACCTGAACAAATGACAGGAAAAGTAATATTAACTTAAATGAAAATTAGTAAAAATTAAATTATAAAATGGAATATAGATGGGTAAGCAAAAAGATAGAAAATCTAAACACAGTAAAAAAATTAGCAGCTGAATTATCTGTCGATGATAATATTGCTAAATTGCTGGTACAAAGAGGTATCAATAACATAGATGAAGCAAAATATTTTTTCAGACCTGACATAAAAAATCTTCATGATCCTTTTTTAATGAAGGACATGGATAAAGCTATTGAAAGAATTGAAAATGCCATCAAAAATCATGAAAAAATACTTATTTATGGCGATTATGATGTAGATGGTACCACAGCTGTAGCTTTGGTCTATTCATTTTTTAAACAGATTGCCGGTCAGAATTCTCAGATTGATTTTTACATTCCTGAGAGATACAGCGAGGGATATGGAATATCTTTTCATGGTATTGATTATGCATCTGAGAATAATTTTTCTTTGATAATAGCACTTGACTGTGGCATTAAAGCTAATGAGAAAGTTGATTATGCCAATTCAAAAAATGTTGATTTAATTATTTGTGACCATCATTTACCAGGCGATGTTATACCAGCTGCATATGCAGTACTAGACCCAAAGCGTAAAGATTGTAACTATCCTTATAAAGAGCTTTCCGGTTGTGGTGTAGGATTTAAACTGGTTCAGGCCTATGCTATTAAAAATAACATTGACTTCTCAACATTAGAAAAATATCTGGATCTTGTTACAGTGAGCATTGCTTCTGATATTGTTCCTATTACTGGTGAAAATAGAATATTGGCTTTTTTTGGATTAAAACGTATAAATAATAAGCCTCGTCCAGCCATTGAAGAGATTTTAAAATATTCTAATGTTAAGAGAAAATATGATAAAGAACAAATAAACATTGATGAAGACCAACAGTGTATATTTTCAAAAGATGTGACTATCAATGACTTAGTTTTTTTAGTGGGGCCACGTATTAATGCAGCCGGAAGAATCAGTGAAGGTCGTTTTGCTGTAGAATTGCTTGTTGAACTAAACCCGGGGAAAATTATTAATCTGGCTGAGGTTATTAATGTTACCAATACCGAAAGAAAACAATTAGATTCGTTGGCAACTGAAGAAGCACTAAAAATAATTGAAACTGATAGTTTTCTCAAAAACAGCAAGTCATCTGTTTTGCTTAATGAAAACTGGCATAAGGGGATTGTGGGTATTGTTGCTTCCAGACTGACGGAAACATATTATCGTCCAACTATTGTATGTACAAAATCAAATGGACTTATTACTGGCTCTGCGCGTTCAGTCAAAGATTTTGATATTTATGCTGCCATTGACCACTGCAGCGATTTATTGGTTGCTTTTGGAGGTCATAAGTTCGCTGCCGGTATTTCAATAAAACCTGAAAATTTTGAGGCTTTTAAAATTAAGTTTGAGAAGTATGTATCAGAAAACCTTACTGAAGATATGCTTACTCCTGAAATTGAAGTTGATCTGGAATTAAATCTAAAAGACATTACCCCAAAATTTTACAGGATATTAAAACAATTTGCTCCTTTCGGACCGGGTAATATGTCTCCTGCTTTTATGACTAAACAGGTTTATGATGAGGGATTTGCAAGAGTAGTAGGGTTAAACCATCTTAAGATGAGTGTTTCTGAAGAATCTTCTCCACTTGTCCATTTTGATGCTATTGCTTTTAAAAAATCGGAGTATTTACCTCTGATTTCCAAAGGATTACCATTTCAGATTTGTTATCATATAGAAGAAAATAACTGGAGAGGCAATGTGTCTTTGCAAATTAATATCAAGGATATTAAAATGTAGGGACGGTTCCTAATAAGGAAATTTAGGAAAATAGATCATTTTTATTGAAAGACTCTAATTGAAATACCTTGGTGATTTAGACATCATAGGTTTCTGGTTAAGCCCCAGAGAATAAGAAATCATCACCTCGTGAGAACCATCATTATACGATTTCATAGGTCCTGCACTATAGTCGTAAGAATAGCTAAACTTAAGCTCTTTGGTTATTCTAAAGCCAACGATGCCTATATAAGCTTCATTCAGACGGTAAGCTGCACCAAGCCAGAACTTATTATCATAAAAGAAAATAGCACTTAAATCAAGCTGAGTGATAAACTGGCTGCTCTTGACCAAGAAAGTAGGAACAATATTTATTTTGTCTGATGCTTCTATACGGTATTTAGCATATCCATAGTAATGTCGTGGTACTTTAAATAGTGTAGCCCCACTCAACGACTGCTCAATATGCGTTGAAGAAAGGCCAATAGTAAGTTTTGAAGTATTGAATTCGGCTCCGAAACTGAAATCAGGTCTAAAACGTGATTCCTTATTGTATATGGCATTAAGGTCATCGGCATCTTCATAGATGAGTTTGGTGCCATCAACAGCTTTATTTAAGAAACCAACACCAGCCCCAAAAGATAACAAAGTACCTCTGGAAATCTGCAAGTGGTGGGCATAGTAAAGCTTAAAGTTCAAAGAATTTTCAAAACCTAATTTGTCGTTAATGATGGTCATGCCAACACCTCC
>Ga0114951_10001273_pt1 | contig 31841 bp, 30 predicted proteins | sample AM7aDNAmetaG_FD_88677 | JGI IMG/M metagenome (GOLD analysis project Ga0114951, IMG submission 88677) | Freshwater microbial communities from Finland to study Microbial Dark Matter (Phase II) - AM7a DNA metaG | ecosystem: Environmental > Aquatic > Freshwater > Lake | place: Finland: Lake Alinen... | reverse complement strand
TTTGACAACCAGGCGCCCCAGGAACCAAGCTGTGCGCGCCAAAAACACGGTAACACTACTTTTGAGGCAACCGGAGCGTTCCGGCCCCGCTATCTGGGTAACAGTGACTTTTGAGGCACGACGAAGGTTGACGACCATTGGTGCCAGTCGGTGTTATGCCACTTCGTTACTTTTCCTGCTCAATCTGCTGTTGATGATTTTTTCCCGCTGCCTTCTTTATCGCAGTCAGCGCCGGAAAGCTGATGAGAATAAATAAAACAAGCAAGCCGTTGATACATGTCCCTGCGAGCGCTTGCCCGTAAATGCCCGCCCGTCCATGCCGTTTGGTGGCCACGAGAGCCAATATGCCAAAAACCAAGCCCACAAGAATCAACATCACCGAGACCAGACCGAGAATCCCCATCGCAATGCGGATGCCGCGCACTTGCGGCTGCAAGAAGATGCTTATGGCGAATGATGCCAGTGGCGCAACAAGGCTGAATGTCGCAGCCTGCTTCGGGAATGAACTCTGTGGCGGCGGCGCAGCGATAATCGACGGTGGCGTGAGAACGGGTGGTGGTGATGATGGATTCATTTTCATAGCGGCGGACATTCCTGACTGACCGTTGGACTTGTCTCATACCACGGGAGGGGTAACAAGGGTGAATGATTACCCACTGCGACAACTAGAGCGAGCACCGGAGTCGCTACCCCGTCGATCCTCCGCTACCCGCGCCCGAGATGTGGTCCGGAAGGAGGCTCGACGGAGTCTCGGCCCACCTCGCGGCAAACAACGTATCGAAACAGCGTGACCAGGACCGCAGCATCCACCGCGAACGTTACCGCTGCCAGCAGCGGCTTTCCCATCACCGTTTGCACGACCGCGGCTACGAGGACGTTATACAGATACCAGCCCAGCGCGAACAGCCCGATGCCCGGCATCGCCAGCCAGCGCTGGCGCTGCAACTGCCACGCGTAGAATCCAACCACCGCGGCCAGCGCCCCAAAGAAAACGGCCAGCGGCGCTTTTCGCGCGGCCAGAAACATGAGGCCCAGGAGCGGCAGTTTGACGCTCAAGCCGAACAGAAAGGGCCATAGTTTCTTCGTGGGCGCCGCATCCAGCACCCGCCCTTTCATTATCGCCCCCGCGCCGAACAGAAGCAGCATGAGGCCGAGAAGTTCCGCGAGCTGCGCAGGCGTGCCGGTTACACCCTTGGCGGACGGATGCACGAAGCCCGCGCAGCCGAAGGCCAGCAGCAGCACCGCCAACACGCCGGCCAGTTTGCCGTTCATCCAGGGAACGGCGCTGGCTTCGGGAAACATCCGATGCGTCAGCAGGATGGGAAACAGCACCGACGAGCAAGCGTGCCAGACTCCGATGCCCGCCATCCACGGAAAGCTAAGGCCGAGCGCATAGCCGTAGTTGTCGTATTGCTTGATCGGCAGGTTTTGAATCAGGATGTGGGTCTTGGCCAGCAAACCCTCGTTGAAGAGCGAGTAGCCCATCCCCATCACGAACAGTCCGCCCAACCCCGCGCCGCAACGCACCCAGAGTTCTCGAACCAGCAGAACAGCCTAGCCATAGCCAAGGATCAGCAGCAAGAGCAGTCCAGGATTCAGAATGAAGGCCGGCAGCGGCGTGCTGCTCGTGAACAACTCCGGCACCAACGTGGCCATCGCCGTCAGCGCGAGAATGGATTTTTTCTTCATCAGCGACGGGCGGACTTTGAAGTCTGTCCTCTGTCCCGTCCAGAAGATTTCGCCAGACGTTAAGCCAAGGCCGCTCTATTGCGCCGCCGAATCCCGCTTGCCCACCTTGCCAAACCGCACTGTAGCCTGTTTGTGAAAGGCCGCGTAGAGGTCGTGCTCCTGATTGTGGGTCAGCTCATTGCATTGCACCATCAAGACCATCACGATCCCGTTCTGCGGTTCTATCCACATCTTGGTCTTGCGCGCCCCGTGATGGCCAAAGCTCCCGACGCTGGAACCTCCGTCCACCGCCTTCCTCTGCACGAAGAAGCCCAGCCCATACGCCAGATCGCCATTGCCTACCAACACATCCCCCGTCTGATTCGAGGTCATCTGCTTCCATGCGGCTTCGGAAATGTATCGCTTCCCCTGCCACGTCCCGCCGTTGAGAATCATCTGGCAGAAGGTGCCACAATCCGTGGCCGTGGAAAACAAGCTGCCGGCCGGGTTGGCATAGTGGCGCGCATAGCCGTTGATCATGCTTATTCCGAACTGCGAAAAAACAATCGGCGGCACGTTTCCGATTTTGCCCTCCTTGAGCTGGTCGGGACGGTGTTGCAACGGTTCCATCGTCTTGGTCTCGGGATTGTAGTGGTGCGTCAAGGCCAGCCGCGTCGCCTGCTCGGCATTGGGCCAGAACGTCGTGTCTTTCAGTCCCAGCGGATCGAGCAGTCGTTGCTGGATGAACTGGCAATACGGAATGCCGCTGACCACCTCCACGATCCGCCCACCAACCGCCGGGCCGATGCTATACTGCATCTTCGTGCCCGGCTCCCATTGCAGGGGCTTCTTGGCGATGTCCTTCACCATCGCCTCCAGTGAAAACCGGTCCGCCCACGGACCCTTGGCCAGCCCGGCGGTATGATTCATCACTTCCTTGACCGTGATCGGATGTTGCGGCGGGTGCGGATGCCCTTTGTTCGCCGCCTCCTCGACCATCTGGCCCTTGAACTCCGGCAGATACTTCTCCACCGGGTCGTTGATGTCCACCTTGCCCCCATCCACCATCATCATCAGCGCCGTGGCCGTGAAACACTTCGTCATGGAGGCAATGTAGAACAGGTTGTTTCCCGCCATCGGCTTCTTGGCCGGCGCGTCGGAGTAACCGAGCGTCTCCAGATCGAGCACTTTCTCCTTGTCCGCCACTAGGACGACCGCGCCGGCAATGACATGGTTGTCCACGAACGACTGCAGCTTGGCGGCCATGCCGCCGTTGGACGGAAAGGCCGTAGGAGTATCAGCAGCCAGCGTCAAGGTGCAGGCGGACGTCACAACCAAAAGCAGAAGGACGCTCCAGATGCGGCTGAACGAAGAGGATGATGTCAACATAATGATGCCGCACTCTAGCGAGTGCCGCTGTGTTCGACAATCATCCAGTTGGGTTTTGTCCGTGATAAGGAGCCCGAAACAACCACATCTTCCCGAATGTGGGTCGCGCACCGTCCTTGGAAATCACTGTGACCACTGATCGTACTGCCGCATCACGTCCCGTTCGCCGGAGAGCGGCAGGATCTTGACCAGAACCTTCAGCGTGTACGCCTGTCCCTTCCTGGCGTCGTCAACATGCCAAATGAAGCCCCGCAGACCTCCGGGGTTTTTCGCCGACGGCCCTGTGCCCACGAGATCAATCGGCGCGCCGGGCGGAAACATAAAAACCAGCAAGACATTCTCGATGCGGCTGTAAAAGAGAGGATTCCGGTATCCGCGTGCCGTCGCACCTGCGCCGGCCTGCGGTTTTACGACGGTCTCCCCGGTTGCGGGGAGTTCCTGATATATCAAGCCGTCCGCGCCGGAATAGGTGAACCCTGGCGAGGCGTTCCCATTGAGATACGCCATGCCCCTTAGCGAGAGATTTCCGTAGTTCTCTTCCAACGGTGTAACCTCCAACGTCCAACTCAACGAGTCGGGCGATGCAACCCGGTAGTTCATCCGGATGCCGAAATAGGGATGCTTCACGGGGCCATCCTGATACTGCCAGTGTTCGATTTGGACCTCCTGATCGTTCAGCTTCCTGAGATCGCGGGTGGCGACGCTCTGAGCCGGCTCGAACACCATGCCCCGCTTGCCATCCAGAAGATTGTCCGGGTGTTGCAACGTGGCGAGGCGCCACAGGCCGGGACTGCCAAAATCACCCTCCACGGCCCCATTATGCGGGAAGCAATCGCCAACCCGCGCGCATACGTTCCCGCCCCGAATATCCAGGTGATGGTTGGACCACATGAAACGCAGCGCCAGATCGCCATCCATGGACGTGATGAGGTTCGGTCGGGTTCCCTCCATGCCATAGCCGCCGACATCTTGCGGCAGGGCGACCTTCAGACGACTGGCGACGGCGTAGAGCTTGAGCAAGGCCAGCGGCAGGCCTTGGTTGACCCGGCTGTATCGGAATTCATGCGGCCAATCGAAAAAGAACTGGCCGTTGAAGAAGCGCCCCATCGCATCGTCGGCAAGACATTTGGCGCTGTCCAGATACCATGCATCCCTCTCGACTTCATAGAGGTCCAGCAATCCCTGAATCAGGCAAGCTGCGGAATCGGATTTCAAATACTCATCGGCGATACCTGAAAGACTCGCGGGCTGGCTCCTTTCGATCTTCAGCCGTTCGAGACATTGCAGGGCCGTCTGCCTGATACTTGGGTCGCCGCTCAGTTTATAGCCCCGCGCATAGGCCAGGAACAGCAACGGAAGGCCTTTATTGGGGTAAAACGCATACGGCAGGATATAGTGTCCTTCAGGGTCCGTTGGAATCCAGCGGACTTGGGAGAACTCGATTCGCTCACCCGTGTCCGTTCGGCACATTTCGTAGAAGGCCCGCTGCTTGGGGTCGTAGCAATGCCGGGCGTAGGCCTGGAGATCGTCCAGCGCCCACGCACGGAATTTCCCCGCGGAATCACCGGGAAGGGTCTCGGCCAAATACAACTGGCACAAGGCGAAATAGTCGCTTCTCCTTCCGTAATAGATCAACAGGTTATGCGCCCCGATACCGAGATGGCCCAGACTCAGGCGGTAGCAAGGCCGGTCGAAGGCCGGGTCGTGGGCATCGAGGATCTCAGGGGCCAGTCCGGTCTTCGGATCCTTTAATCGGGCAAACCGCTCCGCCAGCCCGACGGCCCTCTCGCGCCACACGGGGTCCTGTGTTTTGGAGAAGAGGAATCCCGCGGCGTAAAAAAGGTCGGCCCCGGCGTCTATGAATGCAAGTTCCCCTGGCTTCACCTTTCCGCGCGGACCCGCGCGCTCCATCTTTGCGTGCCGGCCGAACATCAACCACGGATCATCGAGGTCAACGTGGGCGGTCCAGTAGCTCTCGATAAACTTCCGGGTGGCTTGAGGATCAACCTCATACAGGAACTCGTAGAACGGGAAATCGTTTTTCAGCTCGTGGCTGTTGTGCGCGGCGAAACAGGGGCCGTTCGCCTGTAGATCCCAGTACGCGTGGCCTCCCCAGTGGATCAATCCGGATTTCGGATTCACCAGATGCGCCAATACATACCGCGTGGCATCGCCGGCCGCGTCACGGTATTTCGATTCACCCGTGACGTGGGACAACGCCACCAGCCCGCGCAGGAGATACTGCTGATGCGCAAAGTTGCAGGGGATCGTGCCGTTGGGGGCAGCGCCGGCAGTTTTTCTTTCAACGTCAATGCCATCGGCAAAGAGGGGCGTTTTCTTGCCGTCGTCGTGTCCGTATTTCAGGATATTGTCATACCACGTCGCGACACACTCCCGGTACTGCTCGGGCGATGCTCCACACAAACCCTTGCCGGCGAACGTGGCGATGCAGAACACCGCGATAGCGGGCATCCAGAGTCGGCACTTGGCGCGTAACATGATTCACTCCTCACTCAATGGATCGGATAGGTTGCCGCCGATAGCATGACTCCCCTGCTGGCTGCCGTCAACCATGCGCGGTTCAAACGGCGTTCACCGTCTCTTGGTCGGCGCCAACATGACCCGCGCGCAGTGACATGGTTGTCCGCGAACGGTTGCCATCATCCAGTTTCAGTCAGCCCGGGACCCGCTCCGGCTCACAAACTCATGAGATCTCTTTCCCGGCCGGAGAAAACTGGGTCCGCAGGAAAACCTGGCGGGGCGGGACTCCAGCGAGCCTCCTTCGAGGCGCATGGGCTGAGGCGAAACGGCGATTGCCTGACCGTCCCATCGCGCGCGCCGGAGAGTGTGTTCATTCGAGAATAAAGCCGACCGTGATTGAAGCGCTGATACCAATCGTCCCGGCGGCAAAAGTCGGCGTTGCGTTGTCCTGCCCGCCGTTTGAAGCGCATTGAACGGCGTCGAATCGCCAACCGGCGTCAGTCTTTCAACCGGTAGAGCGCCACGGCGTTTTCGGTGGCGAACTTGCGCGCGAGGTCGTTAGGAAGCGCGCTGAGAAACACCAGCGTCCGGTCCCGCAACAGGGACACGTTGTGCGCCGAGTCCACGGCCAGTTGTGGGCCATGATAGTTGGGCGGAATGATAAACTGGTCGTCGCCGATGACAAAGCGATTGGGGAACTCCTGGAACACCGCCAGCCATTCCGGCTTGATCTGTCCCTCCGGCGTCATCGGGAAGTTCTCCGGCGCGTGGCCGGGTCCCATGCGCAGGCTCATGTAGAGGTTGGGATGCTTTTGCAACATGCCGCGGCTCAACTCCGCCGTCCAGTGGCCGATGTTGTCGGAGCCGGCGTGCGCCCAACATATTTTGGCCTTCGGATTGTGGTCGAGGAGGCGCTCGAAGGAAGCCAGATTCGCGGGCAGGATTTTCGGATTGTTCGGGGAGGTCAGCCACGCGGGCGGCGGAATGTCCTTCGTGACCAAGTCGAGGTGAAGGTCTATCAGCACGTCGTGCTTGGCGGCAATGTCGGCCAGCAGAAACATCAGCGCATGGTCGGCGGCCACGCACTCATAGGGATGGTTCGCGCCGTGCAGCGACAGATGATGAACCGTCATCTCGCCGAAGCCCGCCGCACCCTGCCGCAGTATCTCCACGGCCTTTCGCTCAAACTCGCGCCGCACACTGGCGCTGACGCTTGTTTGATTGGCCGCCTGCTGAAGCATGACGTTGAGGCTGCCGCCGCCGCCCAGGAAGGCAAAGCGGTTGCGATAGGGACGCAAGCCGCTGGCAAACGTCTCGCAATCGAAGTGCGCGGTGGACTGCGGCGGCGGCATGCAAATCATTCGGCGGATATGGGCCTGATCCATCACCGCCACGGCGGCGCGGATGGACCCGCTGAAGTCCTGCTGGTCGGCCACCAAATGGTCGTGGACATCTATCCACGGGATCATCTTGGAGGTCCGGGGCGTGGCAACCGCCGGCTGGCTTCGCGTGGGCGCGCTGCCGGCTGCCGATGCGGGGGCGTTGCCGGCCGGCGCTCCCCCGCCCTCGCCGCGCATCTGCGCGATGATTCGGGAGGCAAGCTGTTGCTGATTCTTGCCAAACTCCGCCTCCGACATCGCCGCCGCCTCGTCGAGTATCTTCCCCAACAGTCCCAATCTAGCCGCGGCGTCCGCGACGCCGCGCTGGGCCAGCCGCTCCTTCATCCGCGCAAGCACCTGAGTCTTCGCTTGCGGATTGGAGCGGATCATCGTGAGCATGCGGAGGTTCATCTGCATCGCCTGCTCCATGGTCGGCGGCCCGCCGTCCGGTCCCTGCGCGGAGGCGGATAACGTCGCGGCCAGGCACAAAAACATTGTCAGACACCCGATGCACCCGCGCAGCCAGACACCGCGCCAGTTCACCACGCTTTGCATGGACCAAAGCTCGAGTTTCATTCCCATCCATCAAGTTGCCGACGCTTGTCGCCACAACCACCGGAACCACGCTCCAAACGTGGCTCATTGAAGACGATGATGTAGTGATGATGATTCCACTCTAGCAAGCGCCAGCATGTCCGATAATCATCGTTAATTGACCGCTGGCAGACTGCGTTGTTACTTGCAGTTCCCTAAGCCTTTTCCGGTGAAAATCCAATCGGTCCCTTGACGCGAGGCTCTTCCAAAAGCTTCTGCTTCGCCTTCTCAAATTCTGCTTCACTGAGAAGACCATCCGTGACGAGTTTCTTCAGTGCGCGGATTTCTCCTGCCATACTGTCGCGAGGTTGCGATTCAATGGCGCGTGCAACCGCTGCATTGATGCGCGTTTCCAGTTCATGAACAAAACCGTCACAAGCTTCCCGGGTAGGTTTGCCATGCCACAACAGAATCACTGCCTGGCCATTGGCCCGGCTATAGAATGCCACGACATCCACGACTTTGCGCAGATAAGCACGAAAGTAAAAGAGCGTAATAAGACCGATCATGAAAACTCCAAAGATGAGCCCTGCGAAATCATCAGGCTTCATGATTCGCAGATGAAATAGCGAGCCAAAGAGAACCAGCACAAAGAGGACGCCGAACACAATTGCGCCAATCAACGGCACCCACGCCGCCTGTTTCACGCGGGCAAAACGCGGATCGATTTCCAGCAAGGAGAGCTTGTAGCTTCGCTCGTTGCCGGCGCCCCTCGACAAAACAACAATCTGGTCATCTCCGGTAATCTCAAACCGCTGAGACCCTTTGAAGAGCTGTTTTTGGACAAAGTACTTGGAACTCGGCGGGGTTGAATTCACATTCTCCTCTCGTTCTTGAAATAGCAAGACACACGCGTTTACCAGACGCCAGCCTTTTTATGAAGCGCAGACTAGTCAGTCATTGTTTCTATGACAAGCGCGTCCTGACGAGAAAAAGGAGAAACCGTTGCCGGTCGCGCTATTCGCCGCAGGGAAACTTCTCTTATCGCTGCATGCCCGATTCGACGCGGTCGAGGTAAAGGTTCATCGGCGTTCGCGACGGCGCGGCGGTGTCGCCGGGTCCGCCCGTCTTGAACCAGGGGCCGAAACGTTTGGCCATGTCCTCCGGGAACAGCGACGCCTCCACCGAGCCGACGTAGTTGGCGATGGCGTCGGAGTTGCGGTCGGCCTGCTGCCTCGCCTGCGCCGCCTGCACCAGCAATTGCTGGAAACGCGGGAGATCGTTTTCCCTCAGCCAGTGGATTGCCTCGACGTAACGGGCGATGACGCCGCGATAGAGCGGATGAGAGAGCGCGGACATCGCCTGAAGCCGCGCCTCGGTTGTTGCCACGATCGCCGGCAGCGCCTTGGCGTCGTTGCAAAGACTCAGGACATTGTCGAGCGTCGTCACGCCGGGCACACGCTTGGGCGGCGGTGGATGGAACGGCCAGAGGACGGATTTGGTACCATGCCATGCGGAGGACCAAAACCCGCGAGGAGGCGCCTTGGGTGTTTCATCCGGCGGCACGACCACCACCAGCGCGTCCGCCAGCCGCTGGCGCGTCTCCGCCGCCGTCTGGGCCTGCGGCACGATCAGGGAGGCGGCGCGCACCATGACCAGCGACCACCATTTTTCGGCGCCGACCGGATAGCCAAAGCCTTCGCCAAACGCCGCGCGGAACGAGGTCATCCAACTTTCACCCGGCTTGAGGCCGAACAGGAACCGTTGCAGTTTCGCGCGGCCGTCGCGTTGGCCGTCGAGCGCCCCCAACAGCGCGTCACATTGCGCGCCGTAAAGCACGGCGGCGGCCGGATCGGCGGGCGGCCCATCGGCGTTGGTCACGATTCGGAAGTCCGGGAGTTTGTCGGCCGCGAAGGCCTGCTTTAGCGGCTCGATCATCGCTTCGCGCCGGCGCTCCTCCATCTGGTGCGCCAGCGCCGTCACCAGCCACGGCGGAACGCGCGCGATTTGCTGGCCGCCCTCGACTTTCGGCAGTTTGCGGTTTGCCATCTCCGCGCACAGCGTGCCCACCACCGCCTCCACGAACCGCGACGCGTCCACGGGCGGCGGCGTCTCGGCCTCGATTTGAAACCGCAGATAGCCCGATACCGACACCACCGAGCAACGCAGCGGCGCTTCGTCACCCGGCATCGCCAACGCGCTGCCAGCGGGCCGCCGCCGAAACACCACCACCACCGGCGCCCGCCACTTGCCGTCGACGCCCAGCCACGCCACCAGCTTCGAGCGGATGCCTTCGCAAACAGACGCCAGTTCCGCCGCGCGCGCCGCGTCCGTGCTGAAAGCGTGAATCTGGCCCGAAACCCCGATCGCGCAAGCCAGAGCGTTGGTCGTGTCCGCTGCGGAAACGGGGGTCGCGACGGTGAAAACGCCGAGGACGGCTGTCGCCAGCAAAATCAGCCGTCGCGGTCGCATCGTCAGCGCGTCGCCGGACCGACGCTCACGACGACCTTGCCGGGCGTCAACGTGATCGTGCGAGCGTCTTTCAACACCGCCCATTCGGCGTCGTAGTCAGGAAGTTTGAAGCACGCATTCGCGAATATGCCAGCCATCACATCGCCCGCCGGCAGTGCGTGCAACGGCAAGCGGCCGATGAATGCCCGGATCCACTTCACCTTCTTGCCATCGCCCGCGTCGGCAAATGAGCCATCGGCGCGCAGGATGATCTCTTTGCTGAGGCCCGCGACGCGCATCTCGGCGACGCCGATGGCGGTGAAGCGGCCGTTGCCGGCCTCGATCTGATATTTCGTCAACCGCGGCGGAAATTCCACGCCGCCCTTGTCAGGCGCGAACTTGACCTGCTTCGGCGATCGGGCGTCGTTCAAATAGGAATTGATCTCCTCCTCGGAGAACCCGACGGTCAGCGTCTTGCCGTCCTGTTGCGCCTGAGACAGCGTGTCGAATTTTCCTTTCATCGCCAGCGCGTGTGCCGAGTCCGTGGAGATGTCGCGCACCGTCGTCGACTGCCACATCAGCGCGACGCTGACCAGCAGCACCGCCAGAATCGCCAGGCTGATGATTCTCTTAATGATCTGTCCGATCGAAGCGCTGACGGTTGTTCCCCCGCCCTTGACGACGACCTCGCCCCTCGCGCCGGTCGCCTGGTCAGCCGTCACGACCATGCTCAAGTCAACCTTCGCGCCGCACTGCATGCAGTGAACCCGCCCGAGCGGGTTGTCATAACCACAGGCTTTGCAAATAATCATTTTTTTGACCCCGTTTCATTGGAACTTGGTTTGGCAGGAGTGGACTTTGCAGGACTGGCGCTCGTCGCGCTCGACGAATCTTTCTTGGCGGCTGACTTGTATCCTTCGCTGCGGTAGTCGGTGATGTAGAAACCCGATCCTTTGAAGATCAGCCCCGCGCCGCCGCTGATAAGCCGCCGCACCTTGCCCTTGCACTGCGGACAAGTTTTCTTCCGCGAGTCCTTCATGGACTGAAACACCTCAAAGTGATGCTTGCACTTCTCACACTCGTATTCGTAAGTCGGCATATCGATACATACCAGTGTGCTTCAGCATTGCGGAAAATCAAGTTTGAAAACCCGCGCTGACGCCGTTACCGTCGCTGGCATGCTCACAGTCGAACCGATTCGCTCCGTCCATTTTGTCGGTGTCTGCGGTACCGCCATGGCCGCCGTCGCCGCGCAACTCCAGCAACGCGGCCTGCGCGTCACCGGCTCCGACGAGAACGTCTATCCGCCCATGTCCACGTTCCTCGCCGGACAGGGCATCACCGCGTTCTCGCCCTACGCCGCCGCCAACCTCGACGCCGCCGGCAAGCCCGACCTCGTTGTCATTGGCAACGTCATCCGCCGCGGCAATCCCGAGGCCGAGGCCGTCCTTGAACGCCGGCTCCGCTATGCCTCGCTGCCCGATGTCATCCGGGAGTTCCTCATCCGGGGCCGGACTTCCATCGTCGTCAGCGGCACGCACGGCAAAACCACCACCGCCTCGCTGCTTGCCTGGACGTTCCAGCACGCCGGCCTCGCGCCCGGCTACATGATCGGCGGCATCCCGCTCAACCTCGGCCAGGGTTGCGCATGCCCCGCCGGTGCCCATCATTTCATCATCGAAGGCGACGAATACGACACGGCTTTCTTCGACAAACGGAGCAAGTTCATCCACTACCTCCCCGACACCGTCATCATCAACAACATCGAGTTCGACCACGCCGACATTTTTCCTTCGCTCGACGACATCAAACTCACCTTCCGCCGTTTCGTGAACATTGTCCCGCGCAACGGCCTTGTCCTGGCCAACGGCGACGACGTCAACGTCCGCGCCGTCATCGCCAACGCCCCCTGCCCCATCAAAACCTTCGGCCTCGGCCCCGGCAATGACATTCGCGCCACGGACATCGTCCTCGCCGCCGCCGGCTCCACGTTCACGCTTGATGCTTCACGCTCCACACTTCACGTCCCGCTTCTCGGCGAATACAATGTCCGCAATGCCCTCGCCGTCGCCGCCGCCTCGCTGCACCACGGCCTCTCGCAGGAACAAATCCAGGCGGCGTTCTCTGGGTTTCGCGGCATCAAGCGCCGGCAGGAAATCCGCGGCGTGGCCGCGGGCGTCACCATTGTGGACGACTTCGGCCACCATCCCACCGCGATTCGCGAGACCGTCCGCGCGTTTCGCGTGCGGTTCGCCGGATGCAGGCTCTGGGCCGTCTTTGAGCCGCGCAGCAACACCACGCGCCGCTGTGTTTTCCAGAACGAACTGGCAGCCGCTCTCGCCGAGGCCGACGGCTGTTTCGTCAGCAGGGTGAATCGGTTGGAGGAACTCCCCGAACACGAACGGCTCTCGCCGGAAAAACTGGTTGCCGACATCGCCGCGCGCGGCCGGCCCGCACACTATCTCGACGACGCCGACGCCATCGTTGCCGCGATTGTCCCCCAGTTGCGCCCGACCGACGTTGTCGCCGTCTTTTCCAACGGCGGCTTCGGCGGCATCCACGGCAAGCTGCTGGAGGCGCTCAGTCGCCGACAACCGTGACCACGATCTGCCGCTGCCGGGGTCGCGTGTCAAAATCCACCAGCACCGCTTGTTGCCATGTCCCCAACGGCAAACGGCCCTCGACAATCGGCATCGCCAGCGACGCACCCATCAGCGCGGCGCGGACGTGGCCGTGGCCGTTGTCGTCGCCCCACGTTCCCTCATGAACGTAGTGGCCGTTCTCCGGCGCAATCCGTTCCATCGCCGCAGCGATGTCGTGGTTCACTAGTCCCGGCTCAAATTCCAGCGTCGTCAGTCCTGCTGTCGAGCCGATGACCATCGCCACGAGTTGACCCGTGCGCACGCCACTGTCCTCCACCAACCGCTGAAGCTCCTGGGTAATGTCGAGGATGTGGTTATTGCCCTTGGTCGCGCGCGTGATATTTCCGCTGAAGGTTTTCATCTCGCTTTTCTGCGCAATGCGTTCGCGAGCGCCTTCACCGACACGAACACCGGTAGCCGCGTCAGCCGCCGGAGCACCGTTGCGTTCCGCCGCGCCCCGGCTGCACCCGCCTTGTCCACGTCGTTCAAAATCACCGCGGCGATCTTCACGCCGTGCCGCCGTGCGCTCTCCACGGTCAGCAACGTGTGATTGATCGTCCCCAAACCCGCACGCGCCACGATGAGGATCGGCCAACCTTGTCGCGCCGCCCAGTCCGCCACCGTCACGCGTTCGGTCAGCGGCACCAACCAGCCGCCAATTCCCTCGACCAGCAGCAACTCAAATCGTTTCGCGGGCAAACGCACACGCAGCGGCACGCGCCTCCCCTCCAGCCAGGCCGCCATCATTGGTGCCAGCGGTCGGCGGAAGCATACCGGATTGATTTCCTCCAGCGACAGTTCACCGTTCATTGCCGCGCGCAAGACACGCGCGTCGGCGCGGTTTCCCGTCGCAAATGGTTTCACCGCCCCCGCGTGGACACCCGCGCGCCGCAGCTCGCGCACCAGCGCCGCCGTCACGAACGTTTTGCCCACGCCGGTGTCGGTGCCGGTGATGAACACTGTGGTTCTCATCCCAGCACCTCCTCCACCGCCTGCCGCAACACTTCACAGATTCGTCGAAGCTCGTCCGCCGTCACGCACAGCGGCGGCATGATGACGATGACATTGCCAATCGGACGCGTCAGCACGCCCAACTCTCTCGCGCGCTGGCAAACCCGGATGCCCGCCTTATATTCCCACCGATACGGTCCAACCTCCACCGCACCAATGAAGCCGCACTGCCGCACCTCCACGACGGACTTCAGTTTGCAGAACGCCTGCAATTCGTCCCGCAGCAATGCAATCTTTGGCTGGAGATGCACCAGCGTTCCTTCTTCCTCAAAGATCGCCAGGCTCGCCAGCGCTGCGGCACAGCCCAGCGGATTGCCAGTATAACTGTGCCCGTGGAAAAACGTCTTCTGATCCTCGTAGTAACCTAGAAACGCGGTGAATACTCGCTCTCTCGTCAGTGTTGCCGCCAGCGGCAAATAACCGCCTGTCAAACCTTTGGCCAGGCAGAGAAAGTCCGGTATCACGCCTTCCTGTTCACACGCGAACATGGTCCCGGTCCGTCCAAAGCCCGTCATCACCTCGTCAGCAATCAACAGAGTTTCATGCTCGTCACACTGCCTGGATACTTGTTCCAGCAACCCTTTCGGCCATATCTTCATCCCTGCGGAGCCTTGGATGAGCGGCTCGATGATCACAGCGGCCACTTCGCGACCCTTTTGCCTCATCGTCTGATGAAGCTCCTTCAAATCCGCCACCCGTTCCACTTCAAACAGCAACGGTTTGTACGCGGCGTGAAACAAATCAATGCCTCCGACACTTACAGCGCCGATCGTATCGCCATGGTAGGCGCCGGTGAAGGCGACAAACCGGCGACGTTTCGGTTCGCCGAGATGAATCCAGTAGTGCAGCGCCATTTTGATCGCCACCTCGACCGCCGTGGAGCCGTTGTCGCTGTAGAAGACGCGGCTCAACCCGCGCGGCGCGATCTTGATTAGTTTCTCCGAAAGTTCAATGGCCGGCACGTTCGACAGGCCGAGGAAGGAACTGTGCGCCACTTTCTCCAGTTGCGCGCGGATGGCGGCGTTGATGCGCGGATGGTTGTGACCGTGGATGTTGGTCCAGATCGAAGCGTTGGCGTCGAGATATTCCCGGCTTTTCGTGTCCCACAGGCGCGCGCCCTGCCCTCGATCGATGATGACCGGCTCCTCTGCCATCCAGTCGCGCATCTGCGTGAATGGATGCCAAAGATGGCGATGGTCTTTGTCAGCCAGTGAATCCATGCGGGCGAAGCGTAAAGCCTGGAGCGTCGGGCGTAAAGTGTGATGCGCGACGTAATACGTAATGCGCAATCCTAGCAACGCAATGCCGGCATTGCTTGGATCAAGCCATTGATTTGTTGGCTCGTGTGGGCGGCCGTTACTGTCAAACGCAACCGCGCCGCGCCGCGAGCCACGGTCGGGTAGCGGATGGCGGGTGTGAAAAAACCCTGGTCAAACAAGCGGCGCGAACATTCGACAGCGTGCGTTTCGTCGCCAAGCACCAGCGGCATAATCGCTCCGCGTGGAACTGATTTGAAACCGAGATGCCCCATCCCGGCTTGGAGTTCGTCAATCCGCCGCCACAAGTCCTCGCACCGCGTCTGCCCCGTGCCGCTCATCACAAACTCCACCGCCGCGCTGGCCGCCGCGACCATTGCGGGTGGCAGTGCCGTGGAGTAAATCAGGCTCCGCGCGCGATTAATCAGCAGATCCACGAGCGCCCGCGAGCCGCACACAAAACCGCCGACGCAACCGAGCGCCTTGCTGAGCGTGCCGAGCGTCACGTCCACGCGATCTTCCGCGCCGAGCGCCTCGGCCGCGCCGCGCCGCCGATTTCCATACACGCCGGTGGCGTGGGCTTCGTCAACCATCAGCCACGCGCCATAGCGATCTTTCAACTCGACGATCTCGCGCAGGGGCGCAACGTCGCCGTCCATTGAGAAAACCGTCTCGGTGACGATCAACACGCGGCCGTCGCATTTTGCTTGGAGGAGTTTTCCCAGCTTGTCCAGGTTGCCGTGGGGATAGACGCGGATGGTCGCCCCGCTCTGACGCGCGCCATCCACAATGCTGGCGTGATCGAGCTTGTCGAGAATGACCGTATCGCCCTTGCCGACAAGCGCGCAGATCGTGCCGACGTTGGCCGCGTAGCCGGAGCCAAAAACGACGGCGGCTTCCCTGCCTTTGAACGCCGCCAGCCGCGCTTCGAGTTCCGCGTAGGGCGCGAGATTGCCGCAAACAAGCCGCGACGAGCCCGCGCCGACGCCATAGCGTTCGATGGCGCGTGCCGCGGCCTCGCGCAACAGCGGATCGTTGGCAAGACCGAGGTAATCGTTGGAGGAGAAGTTAACGACCTCGCGGCCGTCCACCGCGATGCAGGGGCCTTGCGCGCCTGCGACCGGCCTCAATTGGCGGAAGAGTCCTTCGGCGCGCAGTTCGTCAAGCGCGGTCGAAGCAAAGGCGTCGAGCTGCATCCCCGTCACGGCGGCGTCGTTGCGACCGGCGCAGCGGGGGGCGGCTGCGGCTTGTAAATGACCACGGCGTGCGGTTCGACTTTGTACGTCAACCCGGCGGCGGCGGTGATGTAACGGACTAGGTCGAGCATCGGCACATTGTTCAGATTCAACGTCACCGTCGGCAACACCGCTCCCGGCGGCGCTTGGAAAACAAAACTCAACGGTTTCTTGTCCGCCGCCAGTTCTCCGCTGATCTGGTGCAGGAAACCCAGCACATCCGACAACGTCGCTTCGCGGAATTCGACCTTGGGCACGATCATGTTCCGCAAGGGCGCTTCCATCGCAAGCCGCGCGTTCTGAATCTGCCGCAAATAAGAGGATGGGTGCTCGTCATTCGGAAATCGCTGCAACAAATCCATTGTTGCCACTTCAGCTTCGTCGTAATGCTGTTGTCGCAACAGCCCTTCAACCTTCCAGCAAAGCGTCTGGAGCAGTGCCGTGTTGTTACCCGTCGGGGTCGTTGGGGCGGTGTTGACATCGCTGCCGCCGCCGAGGTTGCGAGTGCCGAATCCCCGCGGCGTCGGTGCAGCGACCTGTGCCCAAGCTGCCATGGAGAATATGCCGCCCGCCATCAGGAGAACCAGAAACAATCGTTTACAACTCATTGTGCACAACCTTTCCATCCACCATCATCCAACTCGTCGCGTCGCGCCCAACAATCACCGCTTCCGCCAGGTCAGGTGTCGCGCCGGTCAGCCGCAACGCGATCATATCGGCATGGCTGCCGGCGCTGAGTGTGCCCGTTAGTCCGTCCCGATTCAAGGCTTTTGCTGCGGTCACCGTTGCCATCGCCAGGACCCCGGCCGGCCGCACCGACGGAAACGTCGCTATAAAATCACTCATCTCCACCCGCATGTCCAACGTCGTTCCGCTCGCCGCGCTGTCGGTGCCCAGACACACCGGCACGCCGGCGGCGCGAAGCCGCTCGAACGGAAACGGCGGATGCCCGTAAAACCGATGACTGCTCGGACAATGCACCACTGTCGTGCCCGCCCTCGCCAGCCGCGCCACGTCATCGTCGCTCAGGCAGTTCGCGTGAACCACCAGCGCCCCATTCAGCGCGCCGGCATCGTCGAGCCAGGCCACGCTGCTGCCATGCCCGCAGTCTTCCGGCGAGCGGCCCAGGACGGCGAGCAGTTCGTAAAGCGGGCCGGTCCGCCGCTCAAACATCGCGGCCTCCTCGCCCGATTCGGCGGCGTGCGTCGTGAAAATCTTTCCGTGCTGGCGGCAAAAAACACGCGCTTTCCCGTAAAGTTCTTTCGATGCCGTGAACGGTGCGTGCGGCGATAGTCCGGCGCATCGTTCCCAAAACTTCTCCGCCGCTGGCCGGCCGGTTACGTCAATCAGTTCCAGACACGACAGCACGCGCAGCGGCGTGTTGGCGACGAGGTCGAGGTTGGCCGGCGACGACGCGATGTCGCACACCGTTGTCGTGCCGGAGCGCAGGAGTGCCGCCAGTCCCGCCGACGCCGATGCCGCGTAGTCTTTTGTCCACCACAGGCGTTTGAGCACCACGATGTCCGCGATCCAGTCGGCGAAGCTGCCCTTGAACGGCAGTTTGCCGGCCATGTTGGTGTAATCGAGGTGACAGTGAGCGTTGACGAAGCCCGGCAGCAACGCCCGCTCGCCGAGATCCGTCATCGGCGCGTTGAAGTCCGCGTGCGGCCCGACGGCAACGATGCGGTCGCCTTCAACGGCAACGACGCCGTCTTCAATTGGCGGAGACGCAATGGGCAGGACGTATTTGGCGCGATAGTAATTCAATCTGAATAGTCAATCTGCAGTCGCGTCAGGGAGTGACGCGGCCGCTTTTAGCTCACTAACGCCTGATGTTTCGCGAACGCGGGGCGCAGGTCGCGGCTGAGCTGGTCCTGCAACTCCTGTAGTTTACGATACAACTCCACGTTCTTCGGTTTCGGCCGCGCCACGGTCTTGCGGTTGAGCTTCACAAACTCGTCAGTGATTTCCGAAATTTCCACCTTGCTGCCGCGTTGGCGCGCGTAGCACCACATCGCCTGGAGCGCGCCGCCGTAAGCCGCGCCCTCCGCCGTCTGTGTGCAAACGACCTCGGCATTGAAAACGTCCGCCATGATCTGCCGCCAGACCGCCGAGTTGGAGCCGCCGCCCGTGGCGCGAATCTGCGTCGGCGCAATGCCCAGGCCGCGCAGGCGATTGAGGCCGTAGTTCATGCCGAGCGTGACGCCCTCCATCGCCGCTCGCGCGAACGGTCCGGCGCTGAACGTGCGCTCGTTGGCGCCGAAGAAAACGCCGGTGCCGTCCGGGACGTTCGGCGTGCGCTCGCCCTCGAAATACGGCACGAGCACCAAGCCGCGCGCGCCGGCCGGCGCTTTGGCAACCTCGGCGTCGAACTGCTTCACCGACCAGCCGAAATCCTTCCGCACCATCTCGGTGGCGACGGTGACGTTCATCGTGCAGAGCAGCGGCAGCCATTGGCCGGTCGAGTCGCAAAACGCCGCGATCTCGCCATGCGGGTCCACCACCGGTTTGTCGCTGCACGCGTAGATCGTGCCGCTGGTGCCGAAACTCGCGGTGACGATGCCGGGCCGCGTGTTGCCGGTGCCGATGGCGCCCATCATGTTGTCGCCGCCGCCCGCGCTGACGAGCACGTCGGTCGTCAGCCCAAGCTTCTTCGCCGCTTCGGCACGCAGGTTGCCCGCAGGCTGATCGCTCGGCTGGATGACGGGCAGTTTCGATTTTAACTCCGGGTCAATCGCCCCAATCACCGCGTCGCTCCACTGGCGCGAGCGCACGTCCATGAGCGCGGTGCCGCTGGCGTCGCCGAACTCCATCATTTTGGCGCCCGTGAGCCAGTAGTTGATGTAGTCGTGCGGCAGCAAGACCGTCGCGAGCCTTGCGTAGTTCTCCGGCTCGTTTTGTTTTAACCAGAGAATCTTCGACGCCGTGAAACCGGCGGGGACGCCGTTGCCGATTGCCTCGATCACGCGTGCGAGGCCGCCGAGTTTGCCGATGATTTCCGCGCATTGCGGCGCGGTGGAGGTGTCGCACCAGAGCTTGGCGGGACGGATGACGTTGCCGTCCTTGTCGAGCGGGACAAAACCGTGTTGCTGGCCGCTGACGCCAATGGCGCGCACGTCGGCGGCCTTGACCTTTGCCGCCTTGAGCGCGCCGCGCACGCTGGCGACGACCGCGTCAATCCACACCTTCGGATGCTGCTCCTTGTGCCCGGCGGGCAGTTTCGCAATGAGGCCGTAGGATTTCGCCGCCGCGCCAACCACCCTGCCGTCGCGCGCGTCCACGACAATGGCCTTCGTGGACTGCGTGCCGCTGTCTATGCCGATGAAATATTCCGCCATGGCTGTTGCCTCCAGGTTGTGTTCCGTTGACCAACCGAGTTCAGGGCGCGGACTGTAGGCGAACACCGCCCGCGATACAAGCCAGACCGTGGTTGGTCAGTCGCCGCGTCTACGATTCGGCAGAGGGCGGCACCCGCGCACAGAAAGCAACTGGGAGTCATTTCGCTGACTCGAGTTTCTCAATAAATCGCCCCACCATGATGCATGCCGGACTCACTGGCTTCGCAACCTGCATTTTTCAGACAGAACTCCTGTCGGCAAAACAAAGTGAAAAAGTTTGAAAGATTCACCGTCCGGCCGCGATTAACTGGCCGATGACATTGAAAGCGACAACTCAAAACAGCCGGACCGGAAATCCGGCCAACACTTTCGTGAATGTCCCGAGTTTTGCTCGAAAGGAAATCACCCCCATGAAAAAACTGATCATCAAGTTAGCCCTCCGTGCCACCCTGCTTGGCCCGCTGGCCGCCTACGGCCAGTCCACCACGACCCCGCCATCCACTCCGCCCGCGCCGCCGTCGGAAGCCGGCCCCGGCATTGTGGACCCCGGCCATCCGCGCGTGAACGAAGTCAACGGCCGTGAAGAGAACCAGCAAGACCGCATCGCCCAAGGCATCAAGAACGGCACCCTCAGCCCGACGGAGGCCGCCCATCTGGAGAAAGGCGAAGCCCGCATCGAAAAACAAGAAGCCAAGGACATGTCCAAGGACAACGGCCACCTGACCAAACAGGAACAGGGGCAGTTGAATCGCGAAGAGAACCGCCTCAGCAATCACATCTATCGCGACAAACACAATGAGCAGCCCGGCAGCGCCTCTTCCGGCGCCGGCCCCAACGCTGCTGTAGACCCCGGCCATCCGCGCGTGAATCAAGTCAACCACCGTGAAGAGAACCAGCAGGACCGCATCGCCCAAGGCGTCAAGAGCGGCGCGCTGACCCCCGGCGAGACCTCCCGCCTGGAAAAAGGCGAGGCCCGCCTCCAGAATCGCGAATCCAAGGACATGGCCAAGGACAACGGCCACCTCACCAAGCAGAACAAGGAACAATTGAACCGCGAGGAAAACCGCCTCAGCCATCGCATTCATCACGACAAACACAACGAGCACGAAGCCAAAAAATAATCCACCGTCTGCAACAGAAAGTGCGGGAGCGCGCAAGTGCCCCCGCACTTTCTGTTTTTAGACGCGTTGAAGAGAGGCGAAACTCAGAATCCGTCTGGAGCAGCTACGGCAGAATATGCTTGCTGCCGCAAACAATGAAGAGGACTGTGCGCAGTGAAGGCGAAGCGGAAGCATGAACAAGCAAAAGCTATCACCTTGGCTTAAGGGAGTCATTGTCAGCACCGTGCTCGTCATATTGCCGCCGCTCATTGGACTTGTCCCCACGGTCATAGGTATGATGCGTGCATTCAGGGCGATCCGCGCCGGTGGAGGCGGCGACGCAACGGAGTTGAGTCAAGCGATCTCCGTTGCGCTTTACAGCACGGCCGTCGGCTTCCTTGTCGCATTTGCCGCCGCCATTGCCCTGGTGATCTGCCTGGTGGGCTTGGTCATGGAGCAGCGAAAGCGCAACCAGGCAAAACAAGAATGAACACCACAACCGCCGCGCAAACCGCGCAATGAAACTGATCATGTTGCTCTTGATTGCCGCTGGCGCATGCGCGTCGTCCGCAGCCGAGCACCTGGTCCGGGCCGATGATCTCTTCAAGGAAGATCCGTCCAAGGCGGAACGGGTTCTCCGTGAGCTTGATTTGGAATTGCGGGATCATCCCGACAACATCGAGGCGCTCCTTTTCAAGGCGATGATGCAGATGCGAGTCAACGCTCCAGAGGCGGCCCTGAAGACTTTGAACGAGGCCATCCAAGCGGACAAAAAGGCGCAGACGCTGCATCCGGAAATTTATTACGTGCACGCCTGCTGTCTATGTCAATAAGGGGATTACGCAGCGGCCAAGACAACGTTGGGGCCACTTTCGGCCTTCTTCACGAAAGATGCGGAAACCCAGGCGCGCTATGACAAGACGATGGCGATTATCGAAGACGGGTTGAGAAAGAATAGCCCAAATCCGGACCAGGGCTCTAAGCCAAAATCTCAATGACCGCGCGCATAGACAAAATCACCGTCATCAATGACGCCAAGGGTGATGAATGGTGACTGCTGGTAGCAACGTGACAACTGACAAGAGCATCACAACTCCTTGGAACTACCAGCCGCAAACTAATCCGCATCATTACTTGGCACGTCGGAGGGTTCGGGTGGCGAGCAACTGCTCGACGTATTTGCCCAGAACGTCGGCTTCGAGATTCACATGGTCGTCGGCGCGGCGCTGGCGGAGGTTGGTGACGTCGCGGGTGTGGGGGATGATCCAAATCCGAATCCAGCCTCGGCCCACATCGGCGACTGTGAGGCTGATGCCGTCCACGGCGACGGAGCCTTTGTAGATCAGATAGCGCATGAGCGGCTTGGGTACGTTCACCTCCAGCACCCAGTCCTTGCCGACCTGTTCCCAGCGCCGGACGACGCCGACGCCGTCCACGTGGCCCAAGACGAAGTGCCCGCCGAGTCGCGCGTCGGCCCGCATGGGGCGCTCCAAGTTCACGACATCGCCGGGGCGGACGTATTGGAGGTTGGTGACGCGGAGGGTTTCTTCGAGCACGTCGAAACCGAGCAGCGCGCCGCGTTTGCGGACGGTGGTGAGGCACGCGCCGTTGACGGCGAGGCTGGCGCCCTTGCGCAGCCCGCGATGCACGGTCGCCGCGCGCACGGTCAACTCGGTGGATTTTTTGCCGCGCTTGACGCTGACAACCTCTCCTGCTTCTTCAACGAGTCCGGTAAACATGGTTTTTGATGTCTTTCTTGGTTTGTGGGTCGGCTATTTGTGCCTTTTAGCGGTGCGGTTCAACAATAACCGGTGACGACGAGATCGTCGCCGAGGTGACGCCACTCGACGTTGCGCAGCGCGATGGCGTCCTTCAACGGCCCGATCCCCTGCCCTTCCACCGCCGTCGGCGCAGTCGCTCCGCCAATGATCTTCGGCGCGTAGAAAAAACACGCCTTGTCCACCAGCCGCGCGTCGAAGAGCGCGCCGAGCAAACCGCCGCCGCCCTCGGCCAGCACGCTGGTAATTTCGCGCTGGCCCAGCCGTTTCAGCGCGTCGCATAAATCAATGTGAGCCGTGTGGCCGCGGTCTCCGACCACCGGCTGCTCTTCTTTTTCCGTTCGGCGGTCGGAGACCGCCGGTACAGTTCCGCATTCGATCACCGTCACGCCGCGTTCGATGAGTTGCTTGCGCCACGGCTCCGGCGACAATTTGCTGGTCAGGACGATGGTGCGCTGCCGGTGTTCGTCGCAAAAGACATTGGCTGTTATCGCACAACGCCCTCGGCTGTCCACGATCACACGCCACGGCTGGCGGTCAACAGCGTTGTCCCGAACGGTCAGTTGCGGATTGTCGGCGACGACGGTGGCGGAGCCGACGACGATGGCGTCAGTGCCGCGGCGCAATTCCTGCACGAACGCGCGGGATTTTTCGCCGGTGATCCATTTCGACTCGCCGTCGCGCGTGGCGATTTTGCCGTCGAGCGACATCGCCGCCTTGACGGTGACGAACGGCAAGCCCGACCGAATCCACTTGTTGAACGGCGCGTTGAGCTGGCTCGCCGCCTCGCCCAGTAAGCCCGTCTCCACATGCACGCCCGCCTTCTTCAGCAACTCCAGCCCCTGACCGCTGTGCTTCGGGTTCGGGTCCGCCACAGCTACGACGACGCGGCGGATGCCGGCCTTGATGATGGCATCGGTGCACGGCGGCGTGCGGCCGTGCGTGCAGCACGGCTCCAACGTGACGTACAGGTCCGATCCCTGCGCGCGGTCGCCCGCGGCGTTGAGCGCGTGGACCTCGGCATGTGGCGCGCCGGCCCGGTGATGATACCCCTCGCCGATGACGCGGCGGTTTTTTACCACCACCGCACCCACCATCGGGTTGGGCGAAGTCTGGCCGAACGCGCGCCGGGCGAGCGCGAGCGCGCGATCCATCATCTCCGTGTCGAAATCAACTGAAGAGCGCATCGCTGAAAGCCTTTGCGTCGAACGGTTGCAAGTCGTCCACCTGCTCGCCGACGCCGATGAACTTGACGGGTATCTTCAACTCACGGTTGATGGCGACGACGATGCCACCCTTGGCGGTGCCGTCAAGTTTCGTGACGATGAGTCCGCTGACGCCGATGGTTTGATGAAACTCGCGCGCCTGGTTGAGGCCGTTCATGCCGGTGCTGGCGTCGAGCACCAGCAGGGTCTCGTGCGGCGCATCCGGCAGACGTTTCCGCAGCACGCGTTGCAACTTGGCCATCTCATCCATCAGGTTCTTCTTTGTGTGCAGCCGGCCCGCGGTGTCAATCAACAGGTAATCGCATTTGCGACTAATTGCGGCGTCGAGTGCGTCGAATGCGATGGCGGCGGAATCGGAGCCGTATTGACCGGCGATGACGTCGCAGCCGGTGCGCTCGCCCCAGATTTTCAGTTGCTCGATCGCGGCCGCGCGAAACGTGTCGCACGCGGCAAGCAGGACGGAACGGCCATCCTGCTTGAGCAGGTGCGCCAGCTTCGCGGTGGACGTGGTTTTTCCGGTGCCGTTGACGCCAAGCAGCACCACGACCGTCGGCGCGTGCGCTGCCACGCGCAACGTCGCGGGCTGACTCGCGAGCGCTTCGGAAATGATCCGCTGCGCGATGGCGACCACGTCCACCTCGCGCGTCTCGGCGCTGGCCTTGCGGACCTCCTCGACGATGCGCAGCGTCGTCTCGACACCGATGTCGCTCGCAATGAGCGCGGCTTCCAGTTCGTCCAGCGACTCCGCGTCGAGGCGCGGCGCGCGCGTGACGATGCGCTTGATCTCGCCGATCAGCTTGTCGTGGGTCTTGGCCAGGCCGTCACGAAACTTTTGAAAGAGCCCAAACATGAAATTCCTTGAGTCGTTCGACGTAAGCGCAATCGAGCCGCACACTGCCAATCAATGCTTCGCCTTTGGCCAGACCGTGGCAGTCGCTGCCACCCGTGACAAGACAGTGGCGCGCTTGCGCGAAAGCCAGATACCGTTTGCTCTGTTTCGAGGTCTGCTGGCTGTGCCAAACCTCGAGGCCGTCGAGACCCGCGGCGAGCAAGCCATCGAGTTGGTCGTCCAGTCCCGAGACGCCGGGGTGTGCGAGGATCGCCACGCCGTTGAACTTGTGAATCAACGCGGCGGCGTCGGCGACATTGAGATGGGTTTTCGGCACGAACGCCGGCTTGCCTTTGCCGATGAACCGGTGAAACGCCTCGTCCATGTGTTGGATGAAGCCGCGGTTCACCAGCGCCCGCGCCACGTGCAGCCGGCCGAGCGCGCAGGCAGCGCCTGCAACGCCCGCCACGTCCGCCGTTTGCAAATCCACGCCGGCTTTCTGGAGTTTGGCAACCATGTCCGTCACGCGCTGCGCGCGGGCCTCCTTGAAGCGCTCGACTTGTGCGACGAACTCCGGCTCGGTGTGGCTGATACAATAGCCGAGGACGTGCACCTCGCGCTGGCCGAGATGCGCGGTCAGTTCGATGCCGGGGATGAACTCCACGCCCGCTGCCTCACAGTGCCGCGCTGTTTCCGCCAATCCGGCGACGGTGTCGTGATCGGTCAGGGCGATGCACGCGAGGCCAGCTTCGGCGGCCCGCCGCACCAGTTCCTCCGGCGTGAACGTGCCATCGGAGTGGCGCGTGTGCAAATGCAGGTCGGCGGCGCGCGTCATGACGGTGTCGGGGGCGTGCCCTCTCCGGACGCGGGCGTGCGCGCGGGGCGCGGCAGGTCTTTGCGAATGCGGTCGAGAATGCCGTTGACGAACTTGCCGCTTTCCTTGGTGCTGAACTTTTTGGCGATCTCGATGGCCTCGTTGATGGATACGACGGGTGGCACGTCGGCGCAGAACATCATTTCGTAAATCGCCAGCCGCAAAATGTTCCGGTCCACGGCGGCAATCCGGTCCAGGTCCCAGTTCTCCGTCACCTTTTTGATTTGCTCGTCAATGGCCGGCCGTTTCTCCAACGTGCCGCGCGCGAGGACCTCCGCGAATGTTTTCGTCTCCGCGTCACAGCTCTGGTTCTCCCAGAAACGGGTCAACGAGTCATCGAGCGCCTCGTGCGGATTGATGTCGCGTAAATAAAGAATCTGCACCGCAGCTTCCCTGGCTTGTCGTCGGCTTCCCATAAATCCTTAGAGTGATCGCAGGCAGTGCGCCATCTCAATGGCCGTCAGCGCCGCTTCTGTGCCGCGATTGTGTTTCGGTTGGAGACAACGGACATGGGCCTGCCGTTCGTTCTCCAACAGCAAGACCTCATGGACCACCGGCACGTTGTCGCGCAGCGCGATCTGCGCCAGCCCGTCGGTCACGGCGCGGCCGATGAGATCGGCGTGCGCCGTCTCGCCGCGGATGATGACGCCAAGCGCGATGATGGCGTCGTAGTCGCCGCTGGTGGCCAGCCGGCTCACCACCACCGGCACCTCGAACGCGCCGGGAACGCGCACCACGGTGACATCTTTCTTCCTGGCGCCGGCGGTCCGCAGCGCGGCGCTGGCGCGCGCCACAAGTTCGTCGGCGTAGCGCTGGTTGTAGCGGCTCGCGACAATGGCGAACCGCAGCCCTTCGGCGGAGAAAACAGTCGGGGATTGTTTTACGCGTAACATATTACAATGAGTGGCCCAGTTTGGTTTTTTTGGTTTCGAGATACCTCGCGTTATGCGGCGTCACCGTGCCGCGGATCGGCACCTGCGCGGCGACCTTGAGGCCAAAGCCGTCGAGGCCAACCATTTTCTTCGGGTTGTTGGTCAGAAGGCGGATTGTTTGCAAACCGAGGTCCACAAGAATCTGCGCGCCGATGCCGTATTCGCGCAAGTCCGCCTTGAAGCCGAGCCGTTCGTTGGCCTCCACCGTGTCGAGACCTTCCTTCTCCTGCAACTCGTAGGCGTGAATTTTGTGCGACAGGCCGATGCCCCGCCCTTCCTGCCGCAGATAGACGATCACGCCGCGCCCTTCCTTGGCGATCATCCGCATCGCCCGGCCTAATTGTTCGCCGCAATCGCAGCGTTGCGAGCCGAACACGTCGCCGGTGAGGCACTCGCTGTGGACGCGCACGAGCACATCGCCCAGGCCGGCGACGTCGCCCTTCACCAACGCCACATGATGCTGGCCGTCCATCACCGAGCGGTAGAGATGCAACGAGAACTCGCCGAACTCCGTCGGCAGCGAAACGACCCGCTCCTTCTCCACCAGCTTTTCGCGGAGGTGACGGTATCGGATCAAATCGCGGATGTTGCACATCTTCAAGCCGTGGCGCCGTTTGAACTTCACCAGTTCCGGCAGCCGCGCCATCGAGCCGTCTTCGTTGAGGATTTCGCAGAGGATGCCGACGGGATGCATACCGGCCAGTCGCGCGAGGTCCGCCGCGGCCTCCGTGTGGCCCGCGCGGCACAACACACCGCCATCGCGCGCGGCGAGCGGGTTGATGTGCCCCGGCTGCACCAGGTCGGATGGCTTCGCCTTGGGGTCGGCGAGCACGCGGATGGTTTTGGCGCGGTCGGCGGCGCTGATGCCCGTGGTGATGCCGTGCTTCGCGTCCACGGTGACCATAAAAGCGGTTTTGAACGATTCGCGGTTGCGCTCCACCATCCGCGCGATGCCCAGCCGCGTCAAATCCTCGTCCACCATGGCCACACACAGCAGTCCGCCGGCGTTTTTCACGATGAAGTTGACCGCCGCAGGCGTGACCGTCTCCGCCGCCATGATGAGGTCGCCCTCGTTTTCGCGGTTCTCGTCGTCCGTCACGATCACCAGTTTGCCCGCGCGGATGTCCTCCAGCACCGCTTCGACAGAATCAAATGGCCCGCCTTCTGTGCCGTTTCCGCCTGAAGATGTTGCCGCCTTTCTGCTCATAAAATCAAAAACCCTGAAGATCGTATCTTCAGGGCAAACCGCAGTGCCACGCCGCCCGTTCCACGAACGGGCGGCCAGCCGCCGATTCTTCTTTCATCCGGACTCTACCGTCGCCCCCGGAATCTCACCGGGTCCTGCGCTCCGACTTCGGAACGCTCGCGGGGTTTACCGCCGGTCGGGAATCGCCTGTCAGCCTCGCGCGCCGCCAGACTCACCCTGCCCTGAAGAACTTTCAGCGTGCACAAACTAATCAGACGGCGCGCCGAAGTCAATAACACCTTCTGGCGGCAAACTGATGTCGTGAAACGGCGGTGGTCATCCCTTCAGCCGCTCGATCACCGCTTGGGCGAACTGCGCGGTGCCGAGCGTGCCGCCGAGGTCCTGGGTTTTTTGGCCGTCGGCCAACGCGCGGTCGTAGGCGGTTTTGATCCGGCGCGCGATTTCACGGCAGTCGGAATCACCGCGTTTGTCGCTGAGATGGTTGAGCATCATCACCGCCGACATGAGCAACGCCAGCGGATTGGCGATGCCTTTGCCTGCGATGTCCGGCGCGGAGCCGTGCACCGCTTCGAACACTGCGTCTTCCTCGCCGATGTTGGCGCCCGGCACCACGCCCAGCCCGCCCACCAGGCCGGCGCAGAGGTCGCTGACCACGTCGCCGTAGAGGTTTTCCAACAGCAGCACGTCAAACTGCGTCGGGTCCTGGATCATTTTCATGCAGCCGGCGTCAATGATTAGTTCCTGATACCCCACTTGTGGAAACTCGCGCTCATGCATCTGCTTCGCGCAACGGATGAACAAGCCGTCCGTCAACTTCATGATGTTGGCTTTGTGGAAGACGGTGACCTTGCGCCGCTGCCGCTGCTGCGTATAGCGAAACGCCCAGCGCGCGATCCGTGTGCACGCCGTCTCGGTCGCCACCTTCGTGCTCGTGACCACGCCGGCGGTCACTTCGTTTTCGATCCCGCTGTAAAGCCCCTCGGTGTTCTCGCGGACGATCACGAGGTCCACGTTGCTGAACCGTGTCGGCACGCCTTCGAGGCTGCGCACCGGACGGACGGCGGCGTAAAGATTCAACTTCTTGCGAAGCTGGACGTTGATCGAACTGAAGCCCTTGCCCACGGGCGTCGTGCACGGCCCCTTGAGCGCGACGTGATGCTCGCGGATCGCGTCGAGTGTCTCCGCGGGCAATACGTCCTTGCCGTGCGCCAGCGCGGTCATGCCCGCCTCGTGTTGCACCCATTCAATCGGTGCTGCGGCGGCAGTCAGAATTTGTTTCACGGCGTCGGTCACTTCCGGCCCGATGCCGTCGCCAGGAATCAAAACAACACGGTGTGTGATCATGGCGCGTAGTGTAGCCCATGGAAGCGCCAATGGCAAAATCCATTCCCTATTCCTCGCACCACGAAGTAGATAGGACTTTCCAGTCCGTTGCTTCGACCTGTCCCAAAGCTGAGGCTCGCCGTCACTCCAGCCATCGTGCAATTGCAATCCGCAGCGGGTTTCACGTGGTCGCAGTCGCCCGGATTTACCCGGATTGGGTCGGATCGGGCCGGATCGAACCAGGCCGGTCGGCGGGCCGGCGGCAACCAAAGCAGCCGCATCATTTGGGTTCGTTTCGTAGAAAAAGGTAGTCGAGACCACACCCCCGGACATTGAAATTCGCGGAATTCCACAGGAAAACCGGTTTTTCCGGTTTTGGACAGGGCCGTCATTTGGGTTCGTTTTGAAAAACGAATCCCCATGACATCCGCCTTCCGCCCCCTGCCCCCGCCTGTCCGGCGTCCGCCTTTTGCCTCCGACCTCTCGTTTCTGGCGCATCCACAGAGTGCCGCCCCAGGCCCGTTGCCGGCCTGCGGCGGGATTCCCACGCGCTGGCATGGATGCGCGTTTCATTGCGGGCAAAAGATATAGAGAAATTGTTGTTATGTCAAGAGAAATTTGCTATTATTCCGGCTGCGGGCGCCTCTCGTTCCGGGTCGGTCTGAGAAAACGGACTGGAAAGGGAGACGGCCCGCCTTGCCCAATGGGCGCGTGTGCCAAAATGCGCCTGTTTGCCCGCCCCGTTCGCTTTTGACACCTCACGGCATCGTGCGCTAGAATCATTGTCAGTCAGGAGAACAACGCCATGGCCCTCATCAATTGTCCGGAATGCGGCAAGCAGGTTTCCACTTCGGCCCAAAGTTGCCCGTCGTGCGGTTATCCCATCGCATCACAAGCACCGAAGGAACCGGCCCCGGACGCTGACACGCTGCTGGCGGAAGTGCGCCCGTCGTGGTGGCATTTCTTCTGGCACCTCGTGTTCTTCTGGCTCATCGTGCCGCCCCTCGTCGCCTGGTGGCAACGCGCCTCGGTTGTCCTGCGAGTCTATCCCGGACGCATCACGCTGGAGCGCGGCCTCTTCACCAAGTGTTACCGCGAGTTTCTGGCCAAGGACATCCGGTCGCTCGATATTGATCAAGGCATTCTTGCCCGCCTCGTGGACATCGGCGATCTCACAATCTCAACCGCCGCCACCGTGGACGCTGAGGAAGAAATCGGAGGCGTCCCCCATCCGAAGCAACTCCGCGAGTTGATCATCTCCCAAAGGCACGACGTGTAACCGGTCGCCGCCTACTTTTTTAGAACTTCCGCGACTGCGCGCAACGCCTCGTCGAGCTTCGCCGGGTTTTTGCCGCCCGCCTGCGCCATGTCCGGCCGACCGCCGCCGCCGCCGCCGCAAATTTTGGCGAGTTCGCCGACGATCTTGCCGGCGTGTTTGCCGCGCTTGACCAGATCGGGCGTCACCAGGCACACCAAGGACACTTTGTCTTCGGCGACAGCGCCCAATACAGCGATGCCGCTGGCCAGCAGCGGCTTCATCGCTTCGGCGACGGCGCGCAACACATCGGCCGTCTGCGCGCCGAGGTTGACAACGACGACGTTGATATCGCCCACCTTCTGCGCCTTTGCCACCAACTCCGCCGCCATGGCCGGCGCTTGTTTCTGAATCTCCGCCTGCCGTTGCTTGGCCTGCTCCTTCTCCAACTCGCGCTGCCGCGCCTGTTCCGCTTCGCGCAGGCTTTGCTCCTTCTCCTGCGCGATAAAATCCGTTGCAAACTTTGCCACCGCTGCCTCCACGCGGCGGATGCCGGCGGCAATCGCCGACTCGCGCATGATCTTGAAGAGCCGGATGTCGCCCGTGTTCTTTGTGTGCGTGCCGCCGCAGAGCTCGACCGAGTAGCCGTCGAACTTGCCACGCTCGCCGCCGATCTGCACCACGCGCACCTTGTCGCCGTATTTCTCGCCAAAGAACTGCGTGATCTTCGGGTTGTTCTTGATCTCGGCGTAGGGCAACTCGATCGTGTGCACTGGCGCGTTCTCGAGAATCCGTTCGTTGACCAGCCGCTCGATGTCGGCGACCTGCTGGTCGCTGAGCTTCTCCGGCTGATTGAAATCGAACCGCATCCGGTCCGCGGCGACCATCGAGCCGCGTTGGCGCGCGTCCTTGCTGACGACTTCGTGCAGCGCCCAATGGAAAAGGTGCGTCACTGTGTGATGCCGCTGGATGTTCGCCCGCCGTGCCGCGTCCACCGCCACACGCACCGCTTCGCCCATCTCGGGCGCGCGGCCGTCGGCCAGCTTCGCGCGATGCACGTGCACCTCGCCTTGCAGTTGCGTGTCGCTCACCACCAGCGTGCCCACCTCACTCCGGTCGTGTCCCGGCACGTGAACCAAGCCACTGTCGCCGACCTGGCCACCCATCTCGGCGTAGAACGGCGTCTGGTCGAAAATGACATCCAGTTCCGCCGCCGTCGCCCCCGGCGCAACCGCCTCGACGACCGCCTCGGCCTCCAAATTGTCGTAGCCAAGGAACTTCGTCGGCTCGACCTTCAAGCCCTCGCCCGCGACCAGGACCACCGTCTTCTTCTTCTCGTGGTCCTCGCGACCGCGCTGCCGCTGCTCATCCATCAACTTCTCAAAGCCTTCCACGTCAACGGGCAAGCCGCGTTCACGCGCCATCAGTTCAGTCAGGTCGAGCGGGAAGCCGCACATGTCGTAGAGTTCCATCGCTACCTCACTCGAAACGTAATCGTGTGCTTGCTCAAGGTGAATCTGAATGTGGCGGCATAGATCACGCCAAAGTGCATCGGATAACTGGTGGCTAAGGTTCGGATTCTTGCCGACAATTTGTGCAACAGAATCGACTGTCGACGGCTTTACTCTAATCAACTCATCCAGTTTTCCGTTGCTGAGGATAGCTCCGTTCGTTAAGCGGAGACCTGTGCACCGATACTTGTTAAACATGTATCGACGTGTTTCGAGTCGCTTTCGGAGATCTCCATCTGATTTAGCTGTCGTCGTTGAAACATGTTCCTCAAACTTTTGAATCCCGCGATCAAGAGTCTTGTTAAATCCCTCTTCTTCACCACGCAAGATTTTCTCGATGGCGTCACGCTTCTCCCGGACTTCAGGGAACACGTCGCCCATCGTCTCGGCGAGGACGCCCACGAGCTTGTAGAAGAACGGTT
>Ga0114951_10001271_pt1 | contig 31851 bp, 29 predicted proteins | sample AM7aDNAmetaG_FD_88677 | JGI IMG/M metagenome (GOLD analysis project Ga0114951, IMG submission 88677) | Freshwater microbial communities from Finland to study Microbial Dark Matter (Phase II) - AM7a DNA metaG | ecosystem: Environmental > Aquatic > Freshwater > Lake | place: Finland: Lake Alinen... | reverse complement strand
GTGGCTAATAAAGACACTGATTACGAATCCTCAGATGAGCGCCAGCTAACCCTTTTAATGGATGCTACCTGGAAGATTGTCGATCTTCAAAAAGCCGAGGAATCACGCCGGCACGCTGCGGAAAAACTGGAGATTTTATATCAGAAAGAAAAAGAGCAAAGGGAAGAATTAGAGAAAGAGGCCAAAGCCCGCAGCATGTTTATAGATGTTCTGGCTCATGAACTGAGGACGCCCTTAACGCCCATCATGGTTTCTACCGGCATGTTAAAGGAAATACTGGGCCCCTCTACCAACGAAATCACCCAGAAGCTGGCTCAGAACATACAATCTGCCTCTGAAATATTGGCCACCCGGCTAGAGGAACTGCTGGATTTGGGCAGGTATTCCAGGGGAACCTTCAAGCTCGAATTGCAGCCGGTGGACTTCTTGAAATATCTGAACGGCATTATAGACAGACTGAGACCGCTTATCGCCCAAAAGAAACAGGAATTTATTGTGGATATCCCTGAGAAATCCTCTGAAGTTAACCTGGATCCCTCCCGGTTTGAACAGGTGATTATCAATCTCATATCAAATGCAGCCAAATTCAGTCCTGAAAATGGGAAAATATTTTTAAACATTAAAGTCACAGATAAAAGTTTGAACATGGAGGTCAAAGATGAGGGTATAGGCATAACTCCAGAAGAACAGGAACGTTTGTTTCAACCTTACCACCGGGTTGAACAAGACCGGCAAAAGTTTCCCGGCATTGGATTAGGATTGGCAGTATCTAAACAATTGGTCGAAGCCCACGGCGGTAAAATCTGGGTTGAAAGCCTGCCCGGTCAAGGTAGTGTTTTCAGTCTTGCCATTCCTTTGGGGAATACATCCTTTAAGGACTAATATTTAAATTTAGCAAGATGCCGACAACCGGCTAGAGGAACAAGATTTGAAGATTTTATTAGTTGAAGATGACCAAATGACTGTTGAATCTCTTAAACTTTGCTTTGAAGCTGTCCAGCCTGGCTCTAACATAGAAACGACAGCGATAGGTTCTGAGGCCTTATTAAAATTAAAAGAAGATATTTTTGATCTGGTGCTTTTAGACCTGGGGCTGCCTGAAATGGATGGCATAGAAGTTATCTGCGAGATTCGCAAGTTTAGCTCAATCCCTGTCATAGTTGTCAGCGCCAGAACAGACAACGAGGTTATCTATGATGCCATGACCGCTGGCGCCAATAATTACGTTATGAAGCCTTTCAACATCATCAAGTTTATCCAATTGGTAAATGACACGGTAAAAATTGAGGTTTGCAAATACTGAGCACGTAAGCGAGCCTTGAAACAACCACGCGACTTTGCTATTATTATGCGAGATTAAAGTATGATGACCATAAACTATTAAACCTGCCGTTATTTAATTTAAAAACATACAAACTAACATTGAGGAGAGGCGGAAAATATGATAATCGGACTCGTATTTGCGGTTTTTGGCGCCGTCCTGGTAGTAGTTAATCTGGTTGATCTGTTCAAAGGAGACCCCAGCTGGTTTATGTTGATATTCGGTCTCTTATTGTTAGCCTTTGGCATATACTGGACCAAGAAGAACTGGAAGAAAAAGAAGATAACTTAGTCTCAAGAGGCCGACTAGTGTGGCAAAATACGATTAGCGTATTCTATTTGCTTCTCAATATCTTTACCTAATAAACTGCCATTAATTTGTTCCAGGACAAGATATTCAGAGGAGCCCTTGCAAGGTGAAAAAGGGCTCCTCTTTCTGGTTTGGAAATAGCAATAGGTAAAAGTTAATTATGCGGCTTTTATCTGTTTCTTGCTTCTAACCACGATAAAAGCTGCTATTCCTGCCAACCCTGATGCTAAAAGAGCCACGACTGGAAGTTCAGGAACCGGCGGCACCCAGTAAGTTGTCCAGTAACCCTGAACTGTAATCGGAAGACCCTGTTGATTAGGCTGCCAGTTGAAATTGAAAGACAGGCCGAAGTGCACCCAATCACACCAGACCAAAGGCTTGTCTTCTTGAATCCACTTAACCTCGGTGCCAGTACCGTTGTTGATTGGGCGTACCACAAGAGGAGAACCTTGATTGGCTCCCCAGGGTATCGGTTGGGGCAGAGGTACAGGTGGAATCCCATGAGCCTTGATAAACCCTATTGCCCACAGTACATCCTGGGGCTTAAAGACAAGATTGGCAAAATCCAGCTCAAAGTTGTTAATGCCTACGATCTGGGTATTGTTGTGGAGATCAAAGTTGCAAAAGACCTGGACGATCTGAGGTACAGGAGGAGGAGGAATAGGAGGTGGAGGAATAGGAGTAGGTTGCAACAACTTCACTTCAGCTTCGTTGATGAAGCGCCCGGTTATTTCTTTGGCAGAACCACCGCTGGGATCGGTGACAGGGACAGCGACTTCATATGCCACCAGGACTTCCCATTGATCTGGCATTGCAGTCATTGGCGGCATTATTTCCAGATCAAGGTCTTGGCCTGCAGCCACCTCGACCCAATCACTATCAGCTGGCGTCCATTGGATCGGCTTGCCAGGCAGAGGACCTGTTGTAGGTGAATTAGAATCTGGTGCATCTCCCCAGAGCAACTCGGCCAGAGGTATAGTCGGGGTAGTTATGACCGCAAATTGCCGCCTTACAAAGATAGGACCTTCTCCCGGAGGAAGACCTGGGGGAGGTACAAGCCAGGTTGGTGAAATGCGGATCTTGTCAATAACCGTGCCATCTGGAAGAATGGCCCAGAATTGCCAGGGCAACGGCACTTGAGCGACCTTTACCTGCCTACCATCTTCTTTGTCGCTTACCCACGGAAACGCACCGTTGGCATGGACTACTGACGAGGCTATCATTATTAACGCTAGTACTAATGAGCAAATGAAGAATAACTTTTTCATATATCTCTATCCTCCTTTTCGCAAATTCCCGATTACCCGCTCATGATTTGAAGTATGCCGGCGTTATTTTATTCAATTCTGCTTTATTTGGCACCTCCTTTTCCCGCCTACGAGAAATGTGCTTTTTCGGTTTTTTACAGATCGCCACAGTCTGAATAACACAATAGATCATCCAATACAATCATCGCAAATACATTATGGTCAGAAATTATAAATATTTCAAGAGGTCTAGAAGTTTAAGTTTATTGTTCCAGGCGGGCTGGTTAAAGTAGTAAAATATGCTGGTTTGGTCATGGTTAGCAGCAGCAGGGGACAGCCAACATTTATGAAATATGCCACATATACTGAATGGTTGAAAAAGGCTATGCAGAAGCAAAAAGGCCTTGAGCAAAAAATACTCAAGGCCTTTTATAGATTCGAAAAGTGGTCTCCCTGGAGGGATTCGGACCCTCGACCACCTGCTTAGAAGGCAGATGCTCTATCCAGCTGAGCTACAGGGAGACGACTATTAAAATTTACCATGCGACCCCTCTGCCGGTCAAGTTAAACCCCCTATAAAATCAGCCGCCCCGATTGCGCAATCGGGGCGACCGTATGTTTACGACCAGGCTTTCAGGAATGGAGTTTACAGCATTACAAATCTTTGCCCCACTATCCCCCAGTTCAGTTAATCCAGACAAACATCTTTAAATTTAGCCCGGTCGTTCTACCATATATTATAAACAAATATAATCCCTCAATTTTTCCTTGTTACTCGGATCGCGCAGAGTCATGAGGGCTTTCATCTCGATCTGGCGCACCCGTTCCCGGGTGATGCCCAGTTCCCGGCTAACCTGTTCCAAAGTGCGGCTGTGGCCGTCTTCCAGGCCGAAACGCAACTGAATGACCCTGCGTTCTCTATCCGGCATGGCATCCATGATATGCCGGATTTGCTGGCTGAGCATGCTATCTGCTGCCTCATCCTCCGGTCTGGGTATACTCTGGTCTTCTACACAATCGCTCAATTGATCGTCATCTTCACCGATCGGCGTTTCGAGCGAAACCGGTTCCAGTGACATGGCGTTTATCAGGTCCTTCACTTCAGAAGTGGTAATACCCATAATTTGAGAAAGCTCTTCATTTGTTGGTTTCAGTCCATTCTCCTGAAACAATCTCTGGCGAGTAGCCGCCAGGCGCTTGCTGGTATTGATCATATGAACAGGCAATCTGATGGTGCGCGAACAATCAGCAACCGCCCGACTGATAGACTGCCTGATCCACCAGGTGGCATAGGTGCTGAACTTAAAATTTCGGCGGTGGTCAAATTTCTGAACCATCCTGATCAAGCCAATATTGCCCTCCTGAATCAGATCGCCCAGTGAGAGTCCCCTGCCGATATATTTCTTGGCGATGCTGACTACCAATCTGAGATTAGCAACGATAAGATGTTGCTGCGCATCTTGGGCGCTGGTCCTTATGTTTTCGAAATGAGCATCCAGATCCTTCTCGTGTGCTGCCAGTATTCCACAAAAAGCTGCGGTATTAACAATTTGGCTGAACTCTGCCATACTGCCGGCCAGGCCAGCCTCAGCCAGTGTCTTCCAGTCTATTAACAAATTAGTTAAAGAAAGTTCCTTTATAGCAGATTCGATATTTTCCGTTTCAATACCAGGAATATTTTTAATATTCTCAAGCATAACAGGATCCAGAAAACCATCGATTGCCCTGTGGAAGGTAAGATGACCAGCCAGTTGCCCTACATTTTTGCACTCTTCCAGATGGCAATAAGGTTTAATAGCGGCAAGAAGATCGCCGTACTGGCAAAACCTGAGCAGCAACTCTCCCATCAAAAAAGATGAGGTGCAATTTATGGCTGTTTTGTTCTTAAAGGCTTGTTCTATTTCTTTAAGATATTTGCCCTGCTCGATCCGGCTGGCCAGGTTCTTCTCTTGCGCAGCATTCAGTTTGGAAGTCTGCCCCATCTCAGATAAATATATGTAGACCAGATTATCCGTATCAGCCACACCATTCAGGGCGATGTTGGATTCACTTTCAGGCCAGCTCTCTTCAATTCTGGCCTCGCCAGTACAACCGAAAAAGAGGGATGGTTCCTGTTGTTTGTTTGTAGCGGGTTTCTTCGGAGTCGACTGGCTGAATCTGGTTTTTGTAGTCATCGCCTTTCTCCTAATCGTTTACATCCTTTTTCATGTTGCATCTTCAAGGTTACAGGTTTATTGTTTTTGTTAATATCCGTAGACCTACGTAAAAAAACCGTATATAAAACCGTAGTTTTTGGGAAATGTGTACGTAGTTAATTATTCAATGAATTAAGTAAAAAGGCTGAGGTTAACCGCAGGAAGTGAAGCGCTGTTATTAGTTATTATGAAGATCTGAGTTTGCATCGATGAGTCCGTTTTCTACGGCAAATTGCACAAGTTGAGTGTGACTGTGCAAATTCAACTTCTCCATCAAGTTAGCCCTGTGAGTATCGACGGTTAGGATACTGAGAAACAATATTTTGGCAATCTCTTTACTGCATAATCCACGGGTTATCAGAAGAGCAATCTCCTTCTCCCGGGGGGTCAGCATATTAAAAAGTGCATTTGTGCGGTCCTCTTTTATAGAGCGAGATTGAAATTGAATCAGAATGTCACTGGGAATCCCGGAGCTCAAATACAGGCGTCCGGCCATCACTTCCCGGATGGCCTTGACAAGTTCATCAGACGGCGCTTCCTTAAGAACATATCCTTTAGCTCCGAAGGCCAGGGCCTTAAAAACATAGGCATCGCAGTTCTGCATGGAAAGGATAATTACTGCGGTTTTTGAACCGTTACCGTTTAAAGTGCGTATGACCTCTAACCCGTTTATAGCTGGCATCATCATATCTAATACCAGAATATCCGGTTTAATACTTTCTACCAGGTGTATTGCACTTAGCCCGTCCGCCACTTCCCCAATGATATTGAAATCCGGTTCAGTGGTGAGAAGTGCCTTCAACCCCTGGCACACTAACTTATGATTGTCAGCCACAATAATGTTTATCATTAAATATCCCGATGATATAAGTGGTTATCATACTAAATCAGCATTTCACAGTTACCCTTTGCTATTTACATTATGGACAAAATTGATTAAGGGCGTTATCCGTAGAAGTACGTATTTATTCAGACCTGTTTGCCTGTAACCAGACAAGTAAAAGAATATGACGTCTACCGGAAAAGATGGAGTGGGTTATTTAGTCTGGTCGGGGATAAGCCCGTGTCGAATGGCGAATTGAATCAATTGAGAGTGATTATGCAGGTTAAGTTTGCGCATGAAGTTAGTGCGGTGGGTTTCAACTGTTCTGGGACTTATAAAAAAGCGGCTGGCGATCATATTATTGGTGTGCCCCTGGGCGGCCAGCTGTAGAATCTCCTTCTCCCGGGAAGTCAACTGGTCGTAGGGATCAATGGCCTGGGCCTCAGTGTTTTTAGTGTAGGCTTCGATAACCCGTTCAGTTAATGAAGAGCTAAGGTAGCGCCGTCCGCAATATACTTCATGTATAGCTCGCATCAGTTCTTCTGTGGGAGATTCTTTAAGAACATAAGCTTTTGCTCCGGAACGTAAAGCCTCCAGGACGTAGGCCTCGTTGCTGTGCATGGAAAGGATGATTATGGCGGTATGGCCAGGCTTCTTATTTAACTGGCGAGTTACTTCCAATCCGTTGATGCCAGACATCATAAGGTCCAACACCAGAACGTCCGGCTGAAGTTCCTCAGTCAGCTTGAGGGCCTCATAACCGTCTCCGGCTTCACCCACTATTTCCAGATCGGGTTCTATGGAGAGGAGAGCTTTAAACCCTTTTCTGACTACCTGATGATCATCGGCAAGAATTAATTTAATCATAATTTCTATAACAAGTAAGTAATTTTGCCTCACAGCAAGGCATATTGTCAATAGCTGCCATCGAACATTACCGCAATCGAATAGGAATTTGTTACATCGATTTTCATACGCTATAATACCTTTAAGATTATACTCGATTTCGTGAATTTAGATGGGGGATTTAATATGATCAGAGCAGCAATCGTGGGAGCTACCGGTATTGTTGGTCAACAATTTATCGTGGCGCTTCAAACCCATCCATGGATAAAAATATCCGCCCTGGCTGCTTCAGAAAGGTCGGCGGGTAAAACCTACAAGGAATCAATCACTGATCCTAAGAGCGGTGCTTTTAGATGGTATTGCGAGGAAGCCTGTAACCCCGAAGTACTCAGTTTGCCGGTGCAGAATGCGCAAGAAATGGACGTTTCAAATATCGATGTGATTTTTTCAGCCATTGAATCAGATCAGGCTCTGATCCTGGAACCCAGGTTTGCCGCTACCAAGCCCGTAATCAGTACTGCCTCAGCATACCGGTATGAGAAAGACGTACCCATTCTGATTCCAGGCGTAAATTCTGCCCAAACTGCTTTGCTGGATAAGCAGCGCAAAGGCCGGGGATGGAAGGGTTTTATTACTCCCAATCCGAATTGCACCACGACAGGTATGGCTATCACACTGAAACCTATCTTTGATGCTTTCGGTATAAAGCTGGTACTCATGACTTCTCTCCAGGCTCTTTCCGGTGCAGGGCGTAATCCCGGTGTAATCGGATTGGATATCCTGGATAATGTAGTGCCTTTTATTTCCGGTGAGGAGGAGAAAGTCCAGAAAGAAACTCAGAAAATTCTGGGTACGGTGATCGGTGATACTATTATGCCTGCCGATTTTCTGGTGAGCTGCACATGCACACGGGTCAACGTACTGGAAGGACACACCGAGTCGGTTTTTGTCGCGACTCAAAAACCCTGCCAGCCGGATGACGTGGCCAGAGTAATGAGGGAGTTCAATCCTTTGAAAGATTTGGGGTTACCATCGGCTCCCAATCAGATGATAACGGTTAATACCGATCCCTTCAGACCCCAGCCCAGGCTTGACCGTAATACCGAAAATGGGATGTCTACCACCGTGGGCAGGATAAGGAAGGATACCGCGCTGGAAAACGGCATAAAATATATCCTGGTTTCCCACAATACCAAGATGGGTGCTGCGAAAGGCGCCACGTTGACCGCTGAACTTTTAATTAAACAAGGTTACATCGCCTGAGCAGATTAAAAACAAAGCCCATTCTGATATTGATATTCGTAATGGGCAGTAAATGGTACGAAGATGGTAACTAAATATACGGCTCCGGATCTATTCCGGAGCCGTATATTGTAAACCCGCTGCTCTCTGAGATTAATGAAGATAGATTGAAAGCGATTCAGCCTGAAAAAACTGGTTATAAAGCCTTAAAATACTTCCATCTGAGTCCATCTTTTTTCCAAATTACGGACTCGCATTTCAGGCAGGCGAACTGATTTCTTTCACCGGTGGTCTGTACTTTGATATGGGACAGTTGCTTGCATTTGGGACAATAGATTTTTTTTGCAGTTAAATTAACCAAGTAAGCGATTCCTCTCTTTTTGACTATTTTTCAATGCTACGATATATTATATGATTCTCACACCTTCAATGCAATGTTGATATCAACTTCGAGGGTATCCGTCTTGTATTAACCTCCCGCACCCGCTGCCATGAGAGTTTTCAACCTCTCAATTACTAGAGGAAGTACCAGGCCGATCCTTTCCTCGAATTTAAGATCGGCAGCATCGTCCAGAGGTGTTGGCCCTTGATTGATAATCACCAGTTTAGCGCCATTTTCCACTGCCAACCCTGGAATGTCAGCGGCTGGATAAACTACCAGGCTGGATCCAACTACTACAAAAAGATCACAGTCCTGAGATTGCTGGACAGCTTCATTCAAGGCTTCCCGCGGCAAAGATTGACCAAAATTTACTACACTCGTTTTCATCGCGTGTCCGCACAGCGGACAAAGGCTGGTATCATCGAAATTGTCCATAGTGAATTCACAGTGAAGACAGCGTATTTTAGTAATATTGCCGTGAAGTTCGGCCAGGATCCCTGGATTAATTCCTGATTTCAGATGCAAATTATCAACATTTTGGGAAATGATATATTTTAGCTTATTAAGTTTCTGTAACTCGACTATGGCAAAATGTCCGGCATTGGGAACTGCCTTCGACCAATCCCTGGTCTCAGCAGTGAGTCCTTTGGCCTTGCGTGTCCAGATGCCCTCCGGGCCGCGGAAATCCGGTACGCCAGATTCAGTGCTGATGCCTGCACCCGTGAAAACCACCAGTTTTTTAGAGGCAAAGATAAAATCAGCCAACCGGCTTATCTTCTTTTCAAAGGCGCTCTCCAAATTGAACCTCCCGGCAGGCTAAAATTCCGATATTAAAAATATTCTTTTATCAGGTCGAAATTCTTTTTAATAGCCTCTTTACCCTGAATCACTCCGGGGTGCATATAGGCATGTCCGCAAAACAAGTATTGCAGGTCCAATTCGGCTAACTTGTCAATGCTCACTTTCATGGCTTTTTCATCACCGCCGGGCAAGTCAACTCTGCCCATGCTGCGATAAAAAACCACATCGCCGGCAGCCAGGGCTTTTTGAGAAGGCCAATAAACTGCCACATGACCCGGAGAATGACCGGGCACTTTAATTATCTCCAGGGGGCTTAAAACAGGTGCAGCCAGATTTAAAACCCCTTCTTCCAACTGGATGTCTATGGTATTCTTTCCGCCGTACATTTTATAGACGCCAAGGTCATCTTTATGCATGGCAACTGGTGCGCCGTATAAGGACCTGAGTTTCTCTGAGGCTTCTACGTGGTCCGGATGGGCGTGGGTGAGAATCACCAGGCCGATATCCGTTACTTTCAGACCATCGGATTCAATCTCTTCAACCAGACGTCCATAACCGTCTTCATGGAGATAGGGTGTCACAATATGCCCGGGATCGATTAAAATATGCTTATTGCCAGCCAGTACACCAGCGAATAAGTATGAATTACAATTGTTGTCATTGCCGTTCCACACGTAAGCATAAAGGCTCTGGTTCAGTTTCATACACCGCTCCCTTTGTTAATCACTAGTAGAATTTTAGCTCACAGGGATATTTTTCTCAAACAAAACCCCAGAAACAAATATTGATACAATTTGCATTCATTCACTCACAGCGTCGCTCTTTACACAGAAGCTTAATATTGCTAAACTTTAAACAAGAAAAATATTTCGGGATCCGTGAATAATATACTGAAATGGAGGTATTTATATGGGTAATCGGGATTTCGGTAAAGGTGAGAAGAAGAAGCCAAAGAAAGATATGAAGAAAGCACCTATTGTTTCTTCCAGTTTAGAAGCGGTTAGACCTGAGGTTGAAATCATCCGCAAAGGCAAAAAGAACAAAGATTTGGAATAAACTGTTCATAGTTATAAAAGATGTAATATCAAGATTTTGGGCGTCGACAACACCGGGACTCTGCGTACCTGTCACATATGCGTTTTAAGAGACGATGTTCTGGCAGTCGATGCCGGCGCTCTGACCTCCCATCTTTCGGCCAGCGGTCTAACAAGGCTGCGGGCCGTTCTTTTTACTCGTACCCACTCTGATTATATCCGTGATATCCCCGGTTTGGCCATTAACCATTATTTGTCGCTCATATCATAAAATACCTGCCAAATTACAAATGGATATTATATAAAATGGGCAAGAACATGACAATACAGACTGAATACCATAAACTTTACCCCGATTTGATAAAGCGGATGAAGCTAATTGTTGGGGAAAAAGGTGTCCTGTTTGATGAAGGACTGGAAAACTATGCCCGTGATGAAGCTCCCCATTCCCATAATGACCTTCCGGAGGCCGTGATTTTTCCAAGAGATACCCTGGAAATAGCCGGTATACTTGAATTGGCAAATGCTGAACTGGTGCCGGTGACTCCCCGAGGAGCTGGGACCGGCCTTTCCGGGGGAGCAGTACCAGTATATGGCGGAATAGTTTTATCATTAGAAAAGATGACGCGGATACTGGAAATAGATGAGGAAAACTTCTGCGCAACTGCCCAGGCAGGTGCTGTACTCTCAAAATTTTGTGAAGAGATCGATAAACACAGACTTTACTATCCCCTCTACCCGGGTGAAATGAGTGCCACTATCGGTGGTAATGTAGCCACCAACGCCGGTGGTATGAGAGCGGTGAAATACGGGGTTACGCGTAATTTTGTTATGGGACTGAAGGCGGTTTTACCTTCCGGGGAAATCATAAGTACCGGAGGAAAATACGTTAAGTCCTCAACAGGCTATGATCTTACTCAATTGTTAACCGGTTCAGAGGGCACATTGGCTATTATAAGTGAGGTCACTCTCCGACTGATCAATCCCCCCGGTAGCCGCGAGATATTGCTTATTCCCTTTAACAGCCTTTCAGAAGCTATTCGCTGCGTGCCAATCATTCTGAAAGAACGCATTTTACCGGTTAGCATTGAATTCATGGAAGCCGATATTCTAGGACTGGTCAAAGATTACACCGGTAACGAGTTTCCAATCCCCGGTTATCCGGCCTACCTGATGCTGATGATAGAAGTTGATAACTATGACGAATTCGGCAGTATCTCAGAGCGCATCAGCGAAATTTGCTTAAAAAATGGAGCGGTTGACACCTATGTACCGGGTAGTGAAAGAGCCAAGCGCCGCCTGCTGGAAACCCGGGAGAAGTTTTATCCTACCCTGCAGCATCGTGGCATGTTGGACCTGGCTGATGTGGTAGTGCCCCGCAGTAAAATAGCCGATTTTGTAGAGGAAGTTAAACAAATTAGCAGGAATTACGGTATTCCAGTGATAGCCTACGGTCACGCCGGCGATGGCAACGTCCATCTACACCCGTTAGGTCCGAATATAGCTTCAGAGTCTGTTATTCAAGATCTACAATCCGAAATATATCAGGCTGGAATAAAAATGGGGGGGACTATTTCAGGAGAGCACGGAATAGGGGCGGACAAACGAAAATATATGCCGCTGGCGGTTTCTCCTGAAAACATAGACTTAATGAAGCGGGTGAAAAAAGCTTTCGACCCAAACAATATCTTGAATCCCGGAAAGGTATTATAGAAGCGAAGAACAAAGTTCATTTTAGGATGGCTGGGTACAGATTCCACTATTTGGGCAACTGAACTGGCGTTCCCCCAAAAGGTAGTTGAGCAGGAAAAGAGCAGTTAGACTGAACTAAGTTTCGATCTCAGAGACATCTTCCGCCTCAGAAGATTCATCGGCAGTGGCATTCTTGCGCGGTGAGAAGATCTTGAACTTGCGGCCCCAGCGGGTGCCGATAACGCAACCTCCAGCAAATACCACCAGGCCAACCAGACCGAAAAAGCTGTAGAGAAAGTACGCAGGAATAACAAAGCCGACATAGAAACTTGAGGTAGGGGACCAGGGACTGCTGTTAGAGGCATTGTCAGAGGCCTGGACGCGCCAGTAGTAAGGCTGATTTTTACCGCCAGCTTGAAGTTTTTCTTCCTGAGTTAACTGGTAAACGGGACTGGATAAGTTGTTTTTGTCCATTAAAAGCTGTTTAAAATCGGGGTCTTTAGAGATCTGAAACCGATAGGTTACACCACTGGGATCTGTTACGCCCAACCACTGGAACTTCGTCAACGCTTCTCCCTTGTCATCTTTCAAGGGAAAGAGGCAGACTGGGGCAGAGGGGGCAATTGTCTCCATTACAAAAATATAAGAGAACTCGTTAACACCGTCAGTTGCCGCGACAATGTGATTTCCGCCTTGACTGGGTGGCGCTGAGAAAACCGCCGAAAACGAACCGGTTGCACCTACCTTGGCAGTGCCCACGGGTTCGGAATCGTAAGTGATACTGACAGTTGCTTCCGGGGTAAACCCATTACCGCTAACAGTTACAGGCGATCCGACATTGCCTGTCGCTATATTACCAGTACCCTTGGATGTGCTGATCTGGGCCGATGCTTCAATATAAAAGTTAAGGCTTATGGGATTGAGACTATCAGTCACTAGCACTTTATGCAGGCCTGGCAAAGCGGAGGGGACTTTAAAAGTGGTGGCAAATATACCATCCGGACCGACCGAGTCGGAAGCAATACCCGTATTGTCGAACTTGATGTTTAATCCTGTGCCGGCCTTGAATCCGCTGCCATTAACGGTAACTTCGCTGCCGACTGTGCCGGAGGTCTTCTCCAGTTGGGCGGAGGCAGTGAGAGTAAAATTACCGTTGCAGTTGTTAGCGCCGTCGGTCACGCGTATGTTGAAAGACCCGGATTCGGAAGCCGGAATTTTAAACGACGCCGCAAAATTACCTGCGGTGTCACACATAATAACCGCAGGCTCGGTGGTTACTACTTGATCATGATAAAAAACATATATCCTGGCTTTTGAAGTGAAGCCGCTGCCTTTGATTCTGACTGAAGTACCTGCCGTACCGCTGCCAGGACTGATGGAGATTGAGGAGGTCACTGTTATTTTTGATGTGTCGAAAAAACCTTTGGAATCCATAACCTTCAGAGTATGGCTGCCGGAAGAAACGGTGGGAACCGCTATTTTCAGGCTGGCAATACTGCCGTTCAGGCTGCTGGAAGCCAGTGTATTGATCTTTTCACCATCAACATAGAAGGAGATAGAAGATGACCCACTAAAACCAGAGCCGGTTACCGAAATCTGTGAGTCGGTGGAGGTATTTGTCTGAGCGACTTTAATGGTGGGATTTACCGTGAAATTCAGGCGGGAGGTATAATTAAGGGTATCTTTGCCTATTATGGAATGCAGTCCCTGAGTAGTTTCAGGAACCGTAAAAGAGCCGTTGAAAGAGCCAGTGGCGTCTGCCAGGGGAGATACGATGGGGAGGGCAATATTATCAAAATAAATAGGTATAAGGCCACTCTTCAAAAAACCCTTTCCGGTGATATTTATCTCATCACCGGGTTTCCCGGCAGAGGTTGCCAGTGTGATGATGGGTTTGACGGTAAATATGGCGGCGGTATCCGTAGTGTCTCCGACTGAGGTAACAGCTGTGAATTTATAGTCTCCAGCAGGTAGAAGAGGTAATGTATAACCGGTATTGAAGGTGCCATCCGTATTTACGGTATCGTTAGCGATAAGAGTGGAATCCCGGTAAATTTTATATGTAGAGTTAATATGGAAACCACTGCCGTAGATGCTTATCTCCGTACCCGGAGGGCCTGAAACCGGATCAATAATCAAAATACCCTTAACCGCTGTATTTGTTGGAGTAGGGGTTGGAGTCGCGGCTCCAATCACTGGCCGCAACGGCGCCAGGAGAACCAGCAAGGCCAGCACCAGGAGCGCGGCCAGGCATAACGAATACTTGAGACCTCGGATTATTGCGATCATGTTTTTTCTTAAACGTTTAACAGATTGACAGCTATTATCACATATCATAACCGGGTGCGATGAGTGATCACAACCGTGTTAGAGCCTAAGTATTGTGATATAAAATGATAATGCAATTTAAATAATTGAAGTATTCTGTTCAAGAAAAAGCCCCTTCATCAAAACGATGAAGGGGCTTTGGCATCCCAGTTTACCGGGGATTTAGTTATCTTTAGTGAGATTTGCCAAGAAATCGGCGTTGGTTCTGGCGCGGCGCAGCCGTTCAAGAACCCGCTCAGTAGCTTCAGAGTATTTATTGGAATCGGATGAAATCATTGCTACCATGCGGCGCATTAACCAAACCTGCTTAATGGTATTTTCGTCGAGGAGTAATTCTTCTCGGCGTGTACCACTGCGCTGTATGTCCACAGCCGGGAAGATACGGATTTCGGCCAAACGGCGATCAAGATGCAGTTCCATGTTGCCGGTGCCTTTAAATTCTTCATAAATCAGTTCGTCCATACGACTGTTGGTATCTACCAAACAGGTAGCGATAATAGTTAGGCTTCCTCCTTCCTCCGTGTTTCTGGCAGAACCGAAAAACTTTTTGGGGGGATAGAGGGCGGCTGGATCAATACCCCCTGAAAGCGTACGTCCGCTGGGAGGCATGGCCAGGTTATAGGCGCGGGTTAAGCGGGTAATACCATCCAGAAGAATTACGACATCTCTGCCACTTTCTACTAAGCGTTTTGCCCTTTCTAATGCTAACTCAGCTACGCCCGTCTGGTTCTCGGCTGCTTCATCGAAGGTGGCGCTTATAACATCACCTTTGACCGCGCGCTTCATATCCGTAACTTCTTCCGGTCGTTCGCCGATCAAACAGACCATGACGTGAATATCATTATAATTATTTGAAATAGCATTTGCGATGGCTTTCAAAATAAGGGTTTTACCGGCTTTGGGGGGCGAGACGATCAGGCCACGCTGACCGCGGCCGATAGGGGCTACCAGGTTGACAAGGCGAGTTGAAAGATCGGTGCTCCCGGGTACTTCCAGGTTGATTAGTCTATCCGGGAAAGTAGGAGTAAGTCCTCCGAAATTTGGCCTTTGTTTACATAATTCCGGATCAAGATCATTAATAGCTTCGACTCTTAACAAGCTCATGTATTTTTCGCCATTCTTAGGAGGCCGACCCTGGCCAATAACCATATCTCCGGTACGCAGACCGAAGCGTCTTATCTGGGATTGAGAAATATAGACATCAGTCAGACTGGGCAGCAGGCTGTTCTGACGCAGGAAACCATAGCCGTCAGTCATAACTTCCAGGATGCCAGAGCAGAATATATTGCCTTGCTTCTCGGTATGAGTTTGCAAAATTCGCATAACCAGATCTTGTTTCTTTAGTCCTGTATAACTACTCATACCCATCTGGCGGGCGATATCGATAAGTTCATCTCGTGTCATGTTCTCGAGATCGGTAATATTCATTTTTATCTCTGGGGGCGGAGTAATTGCTTCGACTACCGGTTCGTTGTGTTCCATTGTTTTCTCTCTCAATAATATTTTTTCAGTTCATGAAATTGGATAAAGAATGATATCTGTTCCATGTAAATATATTTTCGGAAAAAGCGTATATAAATACGCTGAAGTTTCAGACTTTATTCAAGTGTTCTGTTATGCAAGGGGTAAAGGAGATTGTGATCCCTCGCGCAGTGTATTCCTGGCGATATCAATAAAACCCAGGAATAGGGGATGAGGCCGATTAGGTCTGGATCCGAATTCAGGATGGAATTGGCAACCTAGCATCCAGGGGTGATCGGCTAATTCACAGATTTCAATCAACTTACCGTCGGGAGACATTCCACTGTATACTAATCCGGCTTTCTCAAGCAAATCACGATATTCGTTATTAAATTCATAACGATGGCGATGACGTTCCTGTATTTCCTGTTGCTTGTACACTGCTGCTGCTTTGGTATCAGGCACTAAATGACAGGGGTAATTGCCCAAACGCATCGTTCCGCCCATATTTTTCAGGTTGCGTTGCTCAGGAAGAAAATCTATAACAGGATGCCTGGTATTAGGATTAAACTCAGTCGAATTGGGTTCGCTGCTATTTAATACGTTTCTGGCGAATTCAATGACCATGACCTGCATGCCTAAACAAAGGCCAAGATAAGGTACCTTATTTTTGCGGGCATATGAAACTGTCTTGATCATCCCTTCGATGCCGCGTTCTCCGAAACCACCGGGCATAACGATTCCCTGGGCGGAACGCAGAAGCAGGTCTGGTTCGGTTTTTTCCAGTTCTTCAGACGGAACCCACTGCAAATTAATGTTCCGATTGTAATGTAAAGCAGCGTGGCAAAGAGCTTCCCGTACCGAGAAGTAGGCATCATGAAGTTCGACATACTTACCTACCAGAGCGATATTGATTGGCTCACGGGACGATTGAAGTCTGTTGACCATTTCCCGCCATTGTGCAAGGTCCTCACCTTCAGCTTTAAGGTTAAGCTTATCGATTAGTAGTCTGCCAAGCCCGGATTCTTCCAGCATAATAGGTACAAAATAGATACTGGCGACAGTCGGCATAGGTATTACACCCGCTTTGGGTACATCGCAGAAAAGAGAAATCTTGGCGCGTAAACTTTCATCCATCGGATAATCACTGCGGCAGACAATAACATCAGGTTGGATACCGATACGACGTAGTTCGTTGACGCTATGCTGAGTGGGCTTGGTTTTCATTTCATGAGAGCTTATCAAGTAAGGAAGGTAGGTCACATGCACATAAAGGACATTGTCACGGCCAACATCATTTCGCATCTGGCGGATGGCTTCTAGAAAAGGCTGGCCTTCAATGTCACCAACCGTGCCCCCGACTTCCACAATAACTACATCGGCAGCCGATTTAGCTGCTAACTGCTTAAATCTTTCTTTTATCTCGCCCACCAGGTGAGGAACGATTTGAATAGTTCCACCTAGAAAATCTCCGTGTCTTTCTTTAGCTATTAAAGAACTATAAATCTGACCGGAGGTGATGTTGGATTGTGCGGTCAGTTCAATATCAATGAAGCGTTCATAGTTGCCAAGGTCGAGGTCAGTTTCTGCACCATCTTTAGTGACAAAGACTTCGCCGTGCTGGTAAGGTGACATGGTGCCGGGGTCAACGTTTAGATATGGATCGAGTTTCAAGACAGAAACAGAGACTTTTCGACTTTTCAGGATAGTCCCTATTGAAGCGACGGTTATACCCTTGCCAACAGAACTTACAACACCGCCAGTTACGAAGATAAACTTTGACATAAAATAAAAAAAGTACGCAGCCTTAATTTTAGAGTTGAATACTTTAACTAATGCAGAGAAATATTGCTTTCAGAAACTTGCCAGGAGAGGTTATTATTTAAAACATAATTATTATAGGTACTTTAAAAAGAGTTTGTCAAGTTTATTGATTAAACATAATGTTAGGAAAGATTTGGATCAGCCGACGAGATTTTTTATTAGCGTTTTGGTATTATATTAGTTATTGTACAAAAGAAAATGAATATGTTAATGTATACAGTTAGTTTCTAGAGGCGCAGGAAGCCATAAGAATACAACAGGCTGGTTCCGGTTTATTAGTAAGGCGAGTCTTCAAGAAACGTATCTGATTGAAAGTCGGAACTATTTTTACAAAAGAAGAGCAGACAATTGGTAGAAAGACAATCCACTAGAAAAGCTTATATAACAGTAAATGCGGAAAAATGTAAAGGCTGCCGGTATTGCATAGCGGTTTGCTCCTATCAAATCATCGGTGTAACCAATCGCCTGAATCAGATCGGGTCTATCCCGGTTGAAGTCATTTCAACCAGGGCCGGACTTTGTACAGGCTGCGGAACATGCGCTTTGATGTGTCCAGATACCGCCATATCCGTCTTTTCTACCGAAGGGGAAGCTGCCCTTTCTTGATTGATAGGTTAATCTTACCCGGAGGTAAAAGTGCAAAAAAAAGTCCTGATGGGCGGTAATGTATCAATTGCAGAAGGAGCGATTCTAGCCGGTTGCCGTGCTTATTTCGGGTATCCTATTACCCCACAGAATGAAATACTAGAACATCTTTCAAAACGCCTGCCCGAAATGGGAAGGGTTTTTATACAAACCGAGAGCGAATTGGCAGCCATAAATATGGTCTTCGGCGCAGGGGCTGCCGGTGTGCGAGCTATGACTTCTACGTCTAGCCCGGGTTTTTCTTTGCAGCAGGAAGGTATTTCCTATATGGCAGGAGCAGAAATTCCGGGTGTGATTGTGAATGTTATGAGAGGCGGTCCAGGTCTCGGCAATATCGGTGGTGCGCAGGGCGATTATTTTCAAGCCGTGAAAGGCGGTGGTCACGGGGATTATAGAATGATTATTCTGGCCCCGGCCTCTGTTCAGGAGATGATGGATCTGACTATGCTGGCCTTTGAACTGGCAGACAAATACCGCAATCCAGTTATATTACTGGTAGATGGGTTTCTTGGGCAGGCCATGGAACCGGTTATTTTAAGAACACCCGTTACTGAACTTCCCGCCAAACCGTGGGCGATTACTGGAGCGCGCGGGAGAACAAAGAATATTATCAATTCTTTTGAGATGGATCCGGTTAATTTCCCGCCGCGGGTGAAACTACTTCTGGATAAATATGAAGAAATGCGCAGCAAAGAGGTACGTTATGAAAGCATGCTGCTTGAGGATGCCGATGTTGCTGTGGTGGCTTATGGAAGCGCCAGCCGTGCGGCTATGTCGGCAGTCACACTAGCTCGCGCAGAAGGTATCAAAGCCGGGTTATTCAGACCAATCACTCTTTTCCCATTTCCGGAGAAATCTTTGGCGGACTTGTCAGGAAGGATTAAAAATATTCTGGTTGCTGAATTAAGCTCTGGCCAGATGATTGAAGATGTGAGGCTAGCGGTTGGTCCAGGTTGCAAGGTGGGCCTGGTCAACCGGTATGGCGGAGTATCTTTGCCTGCTGAAGAAATTCTGGATTCGCTGAGAAATATAGCTTGAAAGCGCAGGTTATTGTTGCTGAGGAATAATTAAGATTGGAAAAAGTTATATATACTAAACCTGAAGTATTGGAAGACCGCGTTTCCCATTACTGCGCAGGTTGCGGTCATGGAATCGTGCAGCGACTGGTGGCTGAGGCAATAGATGCTTTGAATATTCGTGAGCAGGCGGTCTGCGTAGCTTCTATCGGCTGTTCTGTCACATCTTATAACTATTTTAAATGCGACGGCGTAGAATCGGCACATGGGCGTGCTCCAGCTGTTGCAACTGCAATTAAACGCTGTCGTCCAGATTTATTTCCTTTTACTATACAGGGTGACGGTGACCTGGCAGCTATCGGTACGGCTGAAACGGTACATGCCTGCGCCAGGGCTGAGAATATCGTAATCTTTTTCGTTAACAATGCGATCTATGGAATGACAGGTGGTCAAATGGCGCCGACCACCTTGGTTGGTATGAATTCTACCTCTACACCCGGCGGACGGAAAGCTGCCTCATCTGGATATCCTATCAGGGTCTGCGAAATGTTGGCGACGCTGGATGGCCCAGCTTTTATCACCAGAGTGTCTTTACATAATCCAGCCTGTGTCCGTAATGCCAGGAGGGCTATCGAATTAGCTTTCAGAACGCAGATGGCAGGATTGGGATTATCTTTAGTAGAGATACTTTCACCTTGCCCGGTTAACTGGAAAATGGATCCAGTAAATGCCTTGAAGTTTATTTCCGAACAGATGGTGCAACAATATCCTTTAGGCGATTATAAAATGATTGATGCGGTAAAAGATTTGCAAAAAGGAGCTGGCAAATGCACGCCGAAATAGTTATTTCGGGTACAGGAGGGCAGGGCGTGCTGGTAATTGGCCGCTTGTTAGCAGAGGCCGGTTTCTTAGAAGGTCGGGAAGTCGTATGGCTACCCACCTATGGGGCAGAGAAGCGGGGAGGAATGGTGTCCTGTAGTGTGACTATTTCAGATGAGAAAATTGGTGCCCTGGTCATTACCCGTCCGACTATCGGGATAGCCATGAACCAGGCGGCAGCTGGAAAATTGGAACGGAGCATTAAACCGGGCGGTTGGCTGGTAGTAAATCAAGCTAAAACCATATTTACAATAACCCGTAAGGACATTAATTTATTAGATGTGCCGGCTAACCAGATAGCGCTGAACATGGGGGGAGATGCACCTGCTAATATTATTATGATGGGCGCATTATTGGCAGTTAATCCTGTGGTCTCCCTGGGAGGCGTCATCAAGGTTTTAGAGCAGCTATTTGGAAACAATATGAAGGCTTTAGAGATGAATAAACAGGCATTGATAAAAGGAGCTGCAGGACCACAGTAATTAGTCTAGCCAGGCAAAACCGGAGCATTCAGCAGGGAATAATTATATTAAGCGCTGTAAAAATGTTATAGTAATAGAAGTTAGAGGGGTTTTTAATCTCGGATATTAGGGTATTATAAATTAAAGAATAAAGACAAAACAGGGAGGTTGTGTTAATGGGTGCAATGTACGATAAATTGAAAAAGATAATTGTCGATCAGTTAGGAGTGGAAGAAGCCAAGGTCGTACCGACTGCCAAGTTTGCGGAGGACCTGGATGCCGATTCTCTGGACCTGGTGGAGTTGATAATGTCTCTCGAAGAGAAGTTCAGTACTCCGGAACATAAAGTAGAAATCCCGGATTCGGATGCTGAGAAGATTCTCACAGTGCAAGACGCGATGGATTATTTAACCAGGGCAGGAGTTAAAGACGCTTAAAAAGAGTCGCTAATAAGAGTAAGATGTAAGAGGGGCTGGAGTTGAAACGACTCAGGCCCCTCTCTTCTTTGATAGGGAGTTTTTATAGATGAAAGAGTTAGTGAAAGAAATATAATGTATATCTAGAACTTTTTATAAACAGTTATTAAGGATCTGAAAGGAAAAGATTTTGGACAAGTCGATATCGGCCATCAATTCAGCTTTGAGAGAAAGTTTATCCAGATACAATAAAGTACGCGTGGAGGCGATGTGGCGGAGTCCTTCAAGCGTGTTGGTACCTCTTTATGTGAAAGATGACCAGCATTTTCTGGTGTTCACCAGGCGCTCGTTATTGGTGCATCATCACAAAGGCGAGATATCTTTTCCGGGGGGAGGGTATATCAAATCTGACGGGAGTTTGCGTCAGACCGCTCTTCGGGAGAGCTTTGAAGAGATTGGATTGGAGCCGCGTGATGTAGATATTTTAGGCGAACTAGATGATACAGCGACTCAGGGTTCAGGTTTCGTTATTACCCCTTTTGTGGGATTGATCCCTTCCGACTACCCTTTTAAGCTCAATAGCTTTGAAATTGGAGAGTTAATTCCTATCCCTGTAAAGGCTTTGCTGCCTGAGGTTAGGCACCCGTCTGAATCTGATGTTATTGACGATTACATGCTCATACCAGATGTGTTTACATATCAAGATAAGAGAGTTACCGGGGCCACTGGGCGTATTTTGAAGCAGTTTCTTTATTTTTACTCAAAGGCAGTTATATTACTTCACTAATACCTGCAGCTAATGAAACTAAGGTAGAGTAATATCAAGATTGACAAACAATATTAAAGGACTTAATATTTAATTATTAAGTTTGTTTTATTGCTATAACGGAATTATGAAAAGATTTGAAGTTAAGAGAGGCTAAATATGGCCGGGAAAGATTACTACAGTTTATTAGGAGTTAGTCGTAGTGCTGCCGATAAGGACATAAAGGCGAACTACCGCCGCCTGGCCCGGCAATATCACCCTGATGTGAATCCAGGAAACAAAGGTGCCGAACAACATTTTAAAGAAATTAATCAGGCGTACGATGTGCTTTCTGATCCAGAAAAGCGTAAGAAGTACGATCAGTACGGAGAGCAATGGCAGTACGGAGATCAGGCTGCAGAGTCGGCACGCCAACAGTATCAACAACAGTATCAACAGCAGCAACAGAGAGGTGGCTTTAGGTTTACTCAACAGCCTGAAAGTGGACAATCTGGAGGTTTTGAAGAGGCCGATCTGGAGGGCATTTTCGGTGATTTGTTGGGCGGCAGGATGGGTGGAAGCGGCCGCCGGGTTAACCGCAGTCGGCAAGGAGAGGATGTTGAATACAAGATTGAGTTGACTTTGGATGAAGCGTTCAAGGGCACTATGCGCAATATTTCTTTACAATCAGAAACGGCTTGCGTGGCCTGCAAAGGGAGTGGTCGAGTTCGAGGCTTGCCCTGTTCAGTCTGTCGGGGGGCTGGTTCCGTGCCTCAATCAAAACGACTGGAAGTCAAAATTCCAGCCGGTGTTGAAGACGGCTCGCGTGTTCGCATAGCCGGCAAGGGAGGGGCTGGGGCTGATGGCAGCTCACCTGGTGATCTGTTTCTAGTGGTTTCTTTGCACAAACATCCTGTTTTCGAACGTAAAGACAATGATCTTTATGTGGATTTGCCTGTTCCTCTGACCACCGCAATCCTCGGGGGTGAGGTGCAGGTCCCGACTCTCAAGGGCAGTAAACTAGCTCTAAGAATCCCTTCGGAAACTCAGAATGAAAAAGTATTTCGTTTGACAGGGCAGGGTATGCCCGTACTGGGTTCACTTGCAAAGGGAGACTTATTAGTAAAAATCAAGGTAATTTTGCCATCTTCCCTTTCAACGGAAGAAAAAGCCTTGTTTGCCCGGTTGCGAGAAATACGTCCCAACTAAACTCATATGACGTGAGGAGCGTGATGAGAAGAATGGAAAATGAGCCGCGTTATGTAATTAGTGTCGCTGCCAGATTGTTAGGAATTCAAACTCATACTTTGCGTTATTACGAGAGAATAGGCGTCGTCGAACCTTCCCGGTCGCGCGGGAACATTCGTCTATATTCCGAACAGGATCTAGAGCAACTCCGACATGTTAAAACTTTGATAAATGATCTAGGAATCAATTTGGCCGGGGCGGAAGTTGTGCTTCGCATGGCAAGGCAGATTGCTGAGTTGCAGCAGCGTGTTCTGGAACTGGAGGCTGAATTGAACGAGATGAAGGGAGGAAGGGAATGAGACAGGAGAAATTTACCGAACATGCTCAGGAAGCGTTAACGGCGTCTCAAGAGTTGGTGCGAAACTATAAGCATAATCAGTGGGATGTTGAGCATATCTTGATGGCTTTATTGCAGCAGGAAAATGGCATAGTCGGCCAGGTGATGGATAAAATCGGTATAGACCTGGCAGTGGTCCGGCATAAAGTGGGAGCCGCACTGGAGAAAATGCCCAAGGTTAGCTATGAGACCGGACAGATTTATGCTACACCTAGAATCCAGTGGCTTTTCCAGACCGCCAATGCTGAAGCACAACGTCTTAAAGACGAATATATCGGTACAGAGCATATGTTGATTGCGATATCCGGAGAGCAGAATGGTGAAGCTGCCGGGATTTTACGCGAAGCGGGGATTGATCAGGAAAAGGTCTATGCTGCTTTAAAAGATATACGGGGAGGGCATAGAGTCACAGACGCACGGGCGGAGAGCAAATACCGCTCACTGGAAAAGTACAGCCGCGACCTAACCGAGTTGGCCAGGCAGGGTAAACTGGATCCGGTCATAGGCCGTGAAGAAGAGATCAAGCGGGTTATGCAAATACTGACCCGGCGCACTAAAAATAACCCGGTTATTGTAGGCGAAGCTGGTGTAGGCAAGACTGCAATCGCTGAAGGTTTAGCTGAAAAAATTGTCGCAGACGATGTACCAGATTCCCTGAAAGGTCGTAAAGTGGCTTCCCTGGATATGGGTGCGCTGGTGGCTGGAAGCAAGTTTCGCGGAGAATTCGAGGAACGGCTTAAGGCGGTCATGGATGAGATAAAAAGCTCAAAAGGTGAGGTTATCCTTTTCATAGATGAGATTCATACCGTGGTAGGCGCAGGTGCCAGCGAGGGCGCTATCGATGCCAGCAATATGATGAAGCCAGCTCTGGCCCACGGAGAATTACAGACAATAGGTGCGACTACACTGGATGAGTATCGTAAGTATATTGAGAAAGATAAGGCATTGGAGAGACGCTTTCAACCAGTGTATGTAAACGAGCCAACCGTTGAGCAGACAATTCAGATTTTGAAGGGACTGAGACCGCGCTACGAGGCACATCACAAGGTCAAGATTACCGATACAGCTCTGGAAGCTGCTGCCAAACTGGGTCAGCGTTATATCACCGAAAGGCATTTGCCTGACAAGGCTATTGACCTGATAGATGAAGCGGCCAGCAAGTTAAGAATAGAAGCCCAGAGTGCGCCTCCTCAGGTGAAATCGTTGGAAGAAAAAGGGAAACAGTTGGCAAATGAAGAAGAGGCAGCTTCCCAGCGGGGTGAATATGAGCAGGCAGCCAAACTAAAAGCTGAAAAATTGAGATTGGAAAATGATTATATACAGGCAAAAGCTGAATGGTTAAAGCAGGCCAAAATAAATGAAGTGGTTGACGAAGAATGCATAGCGGAATTGGTATCTAAGTGGACCGGTATACCTGTTTCCCAGATGATGGAAGGAGAGGGCCAAAAACTGGTAAAAATGGAAGATCGCATCCATGAGCGTATGATCAACCAGGAGGAAGCTGTAAAGGCAGTTTCAGAGGCTATCCGTCGCAATCGGGTAGGGTTGAAAGATCCTAAGCGCCCCATCGGCAGTTTCATGTTCCTGGGACCTACCGGTGTCGGGAAAACCGAACTTGCGCGCAGTCTGGCCTGGTTCCTGTTTGACGATGAAACAGCCATGATTCGACTGGACATGTCTGAATATCAGGAGAAACATACTGTTTCCCGCTTAATAGGGGCGCCTCCAGGCTATGTGGGGTTTGAAGAGGGCGGCCAGTTGACTGAGTTGGTGCGCAGGCGGCCTTACCGGGTTATTCTGCTGGATGAAATCGAAAAAGCACATCCGGAAATCTTTAATACACTATTGCAGGTTCTGGATGATGGGCGTTTGACTGATGGGCAGGGCCACACTGTAGACTTTAAAAATACAGTCATTATTATGACCAGTAATACTGGTGTGGATTTGATAAAGAAAGAAGGTCCCATTGGTTTTGCTATTCCTCAAAGCGCCACAAAAGCTCAGAAACAGAGCTATGATAAGATGAAGGATTTAGTTATGGCAGAGGTGCGCAAGACCTTCCGGCCTGAGTTTATTAACCGGTTGGATGATATTATAGTTTTTCATGAATTATCCAGAGAGCAGATCGGCAGTATCGTAGAACTAATGATCAAAGACTTGCAGAAACGGCTGGCAGAGCGTAAACTGAACGTCGAATTATCTATGAAGGCCAAAGAGTGGTTAGCCGATACCGGCTATGATCCTACTTACGGGGCGCGGCCTTTGCGCCGGGCAATCGAAAAATACGTGGAAAACCCGCTGGCAAGCAAGATATTATCTGGCGAGTACAAAGAAGGAGATATTATCCTGGCAGACCTGGGGACTGATGAAATAGTGTTTAACAAGCAAAAGACATGATAAATTATGATAGCCATTCCCGGATCACCCGTGGGAGGCAAAAGAGATAAACGCACGCACTAAATATATTTTGTTCACCGGCGTTGCGGTTATCACTACTATCATTTGCATCTGGCTAATGCTCCGATACTGGAAAGAAATCGGCGAACTTGAAAAATGGGGGATGGTAGGCATATTTGTAATTGCCTTTATCGCTGGAAGTAGTATTCCCACGCCCATTTCGTATCTTCTAATTATTTTTGCGATGGCCAACCAACCCACCTACGGTCTTTGGCAGCCAGTTTTAGTAGGTTTGTCTGGTGGAATTGGGGCCGGGGCGGGTGGTACTCTGGTTTTTTTAGTAGGGAAAGGTGGCAGGCGACTATTTCCTGAATTTAAAGATCTTAGTACCGATGAACGTGCCCAGAATACAATTACAAATAAATTCATGTCGAAATTTAATCAATTGGCACATAAACAGGGTTCTATCGTGGTTTTTATGATGTCTGCTTTACTGAATCCGGCTTTTGCACCGATGGCAATTGCCATGGGAGCAACACGTTTTAAGGCCATTAAGTTTTTCATTATGTGCACATTTGGCAATCTCTTAAAAGCCCTGGTGATTGCCTACATCGGATTTTTTGGTGTATCTGTCCTAAAAGGGTTGTTTGAAAAAATACTAGGATTTCTGGGAGTTACATGATAGTCAACAAGTTCCAGAAAATTATTTATGATCTTTTCGGCACCAGTCTCTATATTGGTCAGCCTATTAGAGACCAAATCAAGTGGATTTCAAGCAGAATTCCACCGGAATTTTTAAATAGAGAATTGGACGATTTGGGCTGCGGAGACGGACGCGTCACCCAACTCTTAGGGCAGGTTTTCAAAGCTAAGAAGCTTCGAGGGTTCGATGTTTATCCCTCTCTGGTTCAGCGGGCCCGCCGTAAAGGGGTGGATGCCTGCATAATGGATCTGGAGGCTGGATTGCCCAAGGGGGAACTGGCGGTGATGTGGGGTGTTCTGCATCATCTGAAGGACCGCGAAGCCTGTATAAAAACGATTGTTGAAAACTATCCCAGGGTTTTCATCAGAGAGCCTATTAAACAAGTGCCTATCACAGTGTTTGAAATGGGCGATCCGATTGATAAAGAAGAGATCGATAATCTGGTGAAAAAATACCTACCCGGAGCGCAGGTGTTATATTATTCTTATTGTGTTTTTATCTTTTATAGTCGAAACGGGGTAAAATAACCCAGTTAATATCAGTTAAAGAACAACAGGGGCAGCTACCTGCGTAGCCGCCCCTGTTTTGTTGTATAAATATATTTTATTTTTTCAATTCAGAGGTACAGTTGGGGCAACGGGTGGCCTTGATGGGAATAGAGGAAAAACAATAGGGGCATTCCTTAACGGTGGGAACGGTCGGGGCAGCGGGAGCTACCTTTTTGGCATTCATTTTAGCAATCGGCCGAACAACCAGGAAAAAGAGAACAGCTCCTATAATAAGGAAGTTAATTACAGTATTGATAAAGACGCCGTAGTTGATGGTGACAGCACCGGCTGTCTGAGCTGCTGCCAGCGATGCGTAGGGCCCGGGGGCAGCGCCGTTTTTAAGTACCACGAAAAGGTTTTGAAAGTCTACATTTCCCAGAGCCAGGCCGATGGGAGGCATGATAATGTCTTTCACAACGGAGCTAACGATAAGACCGAAGGCAATACCAATGATGATACCCACTGCCATATCTACTACGTTGCCTTTGATGATAAAGTTCTTAAAATCTTTCATCTCTTAATCCTCCTTTTTTTATTAATATACCCTTCAGAAGCATATTATACGCCATTTATGAAATTATGCACTACATTCTATCAAAAACACACAATCATAATCAGGCAAGGTTATATTAAGGGATCGCGCTTCCAGTAGTAATGATGCTTGAGATATCGCCAAAGGTTACCAGCAGCATCAAACCAATTAAAAGGAAGAAACCGATGGTGTGGATGACAGCCTCAATTTTGGGTGAAACCCGCCGGCCTCCTCTCAGCATTTCCAGCAGAACGAAGACAATCCTGCCGCCATCCAGCGCAGGCAAAGGCAGAAGGTTAACAATACCCAGGTTGATGCTGATAAAAGCCGCAAATTCGATAACCGGACTGATGCCAGCTTTAGCCACTACACCGGTCATTTCCGCCATACCGACCGGGCCGGTTACCTGGGGTTTAGTAGCCCCAATGATCCAGCGGATAATCTCATTTTTAAAGAGCACCAGCGTTTCAGAGCATTCTCTAATCCCGAGCGAAATGGCTTGCGGGAATGGCGTGCTGGTTTTAGTATAAGAATAAGGCAACTGGGCTTGATAGCCGATACCCAATCCGGTAGATCCCTGTCCCTCGGGTGGTTTCCACATAGGAGTCAAGGCGATTGTTTCAACGGACGAATCGGCATGTTGAACCACCAGTTTGATCTTTTTATTTAAGTTCAGCATGGTATTTCGCTGTATAACGCTGGTATTATCAACGGGTATTCCGTTAATACTTACTAAAAGGTCCCCAGCCTTTATTCCCGCTTTTTCAGCCTGAGAATCCGGGAGTATAGCATAAACGGTGACAGGGGCTTTGGCAACATCGTGGGGAATCATAAAAGCCACAGAAAGCAGTAGTAATGGCAGTAAAAGGTTCATGACCGAGCCAGCCGCCAGTACCAGAATGCGGGTCCCATAATCTTTGCTGGCAAGACTGCGCTCAACTTTGGGATCTTCTTCTCCGGCCAATTTGACAAAACCGCCCAGAGGCAGGGCATTAACTGAGTAAAGAGTTTCTCCACGTTTTATGCCCCAGATCCGTGGGGGGAAACCGACACCGAATTCCAGGACTTTTACGCCGCGAGATTTAGCCGTGATAAAATGTCCCAATTCGTGGACTATCACTAATACGAGTAAGACGATGATAAAGGTAATAATACCTATAATAACTGACATTAAACCTCTCTCGCAGCCAGATGCCTGGCTTTTTCTCTGGCCCAAATATCTGCTGCTGTGATGTCTTCCAAATTTGGCGTGGATATACTGTTATGCTTATTCAGAATTTGTTCTAAAATAATGGGTATAGCAGAAAATTGGATTTGTTTTTTCAAAAAACAATCAATCGTTTCTTCATCAGCTGCGCAAAGTACGGCTGGATAGGTACCGCCCTGTTTACCGGCATTGATAGCCATTTGAAGACAGGGGAAACGGTCGTAATCAGGCTGTTCAAAGGCCAGGTTTTTAATTGTTTTCCAGTCCAATTTGGGTAAGGTACTGTTGGCTAGACGTTTGGGATAGGTTAGAGCAAATTGAATTGGCAGGCGCATGTCCGGGCTACTTAAATGCGCTTTAAACGAGCCGTCCACCGTTTCAATCATCGAATGGACGATGCTTTGAGGATGAATCAAAATGTCGATCTTTTCAAAGGGCATATCAAAGAGCCAGTGTGCTTCGATTACTTCCAGTCCTTTATTCATCAGGGTGGCCGAATCAATTGTTACCTTCCGGCCCATCTGCCAGGAGGGGTGCTTTAAGGCTTGTTCAACAGTGACAGATGCCAATTGATCGTCGGAATAGCGCAGAAAAGGACCACCGGAGGCAGTCAGAATCAGGCGGGCGGGTTGCTGAGATTCGCCGCTCAGGCACTGCCAGATAGCGCTGTGTTCACTATCCACAGGCAGTATTCTGCTCTGGTGTTTTTTCAGCTCTCCCATAATAATCTCGCCAGCCGTTACCAGGGGCTCTTTGTTAGCCAGCGCTATTATTTTATTAGCCTTAACGGCTGCCATAATCGGATTTAAACCAGCTTGTCCAGAGGTGGAAACAATTAAAATATCCACATCTTGATGAGAAGCCATCTCTTCCATGGAGACCAATCGGGTACCAGGGATTGGGGTCTCGCCGCCCGGGTTTTTGTAAGAGATCATGCCGGGTTTAAATTCAGCGATCTGTTGTCGCAGCAGATTAAGGTTCTCACCGGCGGCCAGTCCAACCACTTTGAAATGCTCAGGCAAAGCTCTCACGATTTCCAGCGTTTGACGTCCGATGGAACCTGTGGAACCCAGAATAGCCAGTCTTTTACAGGAGTCAGAATTTTCAGACATCTTATAAATATAATACAACAAATCAGGTTTGCTTGCAGATACGAAATACGGTCAGGAAAACAGCAGATAAGCTTTAAACTTGAAAAATGGCGGAGAAAGTGATTAAAATAGAGTTAGCAAAAGGATCATTCATGGTAGAGCACACTTGTTTAGTGTTGAATCAAAGTTATGAACCGCTAAACGTCTGCCTGGCCAGGCGTGCACTAGGCATGATTTTCTCCGGCAAAGCAGAGATGCTGGAGAATGGCTCCGGATTTATTCACACCTCGTCTACTGTATTTCCCATCCCCTCGGTAATAAAATTAGCCTATCTGGTTAAAAGGCCGTTTCCTCAGCCCAAACTTACCCGCGTAGAAATATTTAGTCGAGATCACTATACCTGTCAATACTGCGGCAAGGCCAGTAATCAATTAACTCTGGATCATGTTATGCCGCGGCATCAGGGCGGTCGGCACACCTGGGAGAACCTGGTTAGCGCTTGCAGTCCATGCAATCGCAAGAAAGCAGGCAGGACACCTGAGCAGGCCCATATGAAACTGAATCAGAAGCCGGTGCGTCCCTCCGGTAGTAATTATCTCAATATACCCTTGCAATTAGTACAGTTACATTACCATTGGCAGAAGTATCTGCCTGAGATAACACACTGATAAAGTTCTGGATATTAAAAAAGCCCTTCTCGATTTTTGAGAAGGGCTTTGAGTATCCGGAGTTTTGAACTAAGTCCCGGGCTTATCTATAGGCCTGGGCAGTTCTGTTTCAACCCCCGGGTCTGTATTATTGGCAACAGCCTGATTCTGAGTTGGCAAGGTTGCCGGTGCCTCAAATGTGGACGGCACGATTACCGGGTTTGCAATATCCGGCTGTGCCGGTTGCTCTATCTGGTTGCCAGCCTCAACAGAAGGGGGAATTGTGCTGACATCCGGTTTCTGTGCGGCTTCAATAACTTCAGGTACAGCAGGTGCATTTTGCAGGGGTTGTATTCTGGCTGGCTCATCGATGAGCTGGACCTGGCTGACGGGAAACTCAGCGCTGGTCTGGCTTTCCATCTCAACCATGATAGTTTCCTTCAGAGGATAAACTCCGGTTACCCAGCCGTCGCCTGAAGGGGTATGGACTCTCTGGCCTCTTTTGGGCATACTGGCCTTGATATCATGATATTGGCTGCTTTCGTAGGCTAAGCAACACTGCAAACGACCACAGACGCCTGAAATCTTCATAGGATCCAGCGGCAAATCCTGTTCCTTGGCCATCTTGATAGAGACCGGGTTGAATTCCGTCAGGTAACCGGCACAGCAAAGCGTGCGGCCGCATCTGCCCAGCCCGCCGATCATCTTGGCTTGATCGCGGGGACCTATTTGCCGAAGCTCGATACGGGTTTTGAAAAAACCGGTCAACTCTCTGACCAGGTCCCGGAAATCCACTCTCTCATCAGCAATAAAATAAAAGGTCAAACGTGAACCATCCAGATTATATTCAGAAGTAACCAGCTTCATGGGCAGGTTCAATCTGGTGATTATTTTGGCGCATTCCTGTAAGGCATGTTCTTCTTTGGCAGCGAAGTCTTTGGCGTGGCTGATGTCTTCGGTACTAGCCTTGCGAACAATAGCTTTAAGTTCGGCGGTTATATCGGAAGCCAGGACTTGTTTTGGGGAAATCGTGACCTGACCGAGTTCCATCCCGCGGGCTGTTTGTACCACCACATGGTCGCACACTTTGAGTTCTGTCCCCGCAGGGTCGAAATAATAGACCTTTCCGGCTCTCTTAAAACGTACTCCCACGACATCAGGCATTTTTCACCTCTAATTAAGTCCCGGAATTTGAAGTTCCCGGGGACTTCGGAATATTTAACATCAGTGTTTCCAATACCAGGCGGGAGCTTGCGTTTTGTTTGAGTTGATTCTCCGCCTCCAGGATAAAACCAATAATATCTTTTATTTGAACCAGGTTATAAGTCCCGGCCATCTCAGCCAGAGCAGGCTGAAAATCAAGGCTAATAATATGATCATGGCAACCAGTTTTGGCCAGAAGTATGTCACGCCACCAACCGGCCCACGTATCCAGTGTTTCATATACCGTTTCCCTCTTTTTAGCGAACTGCTG
>Ga0114951_10001270_pt1 | contig 31878 bp, 28 predicted proteins | sample AM7aDNAmetaG_FD_88677 | JGI IMG/M metagenome (GOLD analysis project Ga0114951, IMG submission 88677) | Freshwater microbial communities from Finland to study Microbial Dark Matter (Phase II) - AM7a DNA metaG | ecosystem: Environmental > Aquatic > Freshwater > Lake | place: Finland: Lake Alinen... | reverse complement strand
GCTGAGCGGATCAAGAGTCTTGTTCTTGCCCGCTCCCTTCTTAGGCATCTTCTTGCCGATGGAGTCCCAGAGGTCGCGGAACTTGGGCATGTCACTGCCCGGGATGTTGTCGGCCACAGGGACGCGCGGCAGCTTGACGATGCCGCACTCGATGGCATCCATCAGCGAGAAGTCGTTCATGGTCCAGGGGAACAGCGTGCCCTCCGCGTAGCCTGAGCCGCGCAGGAAGAACGGCGTCGCCGACAGGTCGATGACACGAGTGACGCCGAGCTTGCGGTTCACCGCCTCGAGGCCGGAGATCCACATGCGGGCGGCCTCGTTGTTCTTCGCCGCTTCCTTCTTCTCGTCACCCTTCAGATCGCTAGGGTCGTCTTCCCCGGGCTTCTCGCGATAGCAGTGGTGCGCTTCATCGTTCAGCACGAGGATGTTCTTCATGCCCATGAGCTCCGGCATCACCCGCTGGATCATCTGGCCTTCCGACTCTTGCGTGTCGAGTGCCGGCCCGCGAGGCCCCTGCAACAGGGAACGGCCACCCTTTGAAATGTCGATCCGCTCGCGCAGCTTGAAGGCGTGGTAGTTGGTGATCACGATCTTGGCGCGCTCGAGGTCGGGGAGCATATCGCTCGGCACCAGCTCGCGGCTCTCGTAGTAGCTGTACGGGTCGTTGGGCTGCAGCACGCGGAGACGATCGCGGATGGTCAGGCCGGGCGTGACGATCAGGAAGCCGCGGGTGAATTTCGTACTCTGGGGTCGCCGCACCGCATTGATGGTCTGCCAAGCGATGATCATTGCCATCACCGCGGTCTTGCCGGTGCCGGTGGCCAGCTTCAGCGCCAGGCGCAAGAGTTCGGGGTTCGCGTCCCTGTTGCCATCCGCGATGTGGTCGAGGAAGGTCTTGCCCGCCTTCCCTGCCTGAGAAGCGACCTCCGTCATCCAGATCAGGGTCTCGAGGGCCTCCACCTGGCAGAAGAACGGCCGGATATCGCTGAACTGGTGGTGCCGCCAGTGCTGCAGTAGGCGAGCTGTCTCGGGCGTGACTTTCCAGTCGTTCGGGTTGGGTATCGCCCGCCAGATCTCGACCTCGCGGCGCAGCTTGTTGATCACGGAAGTCGGATCGTACTGTTGCTCGGCCGTGGAGAGACCCTTGCCTTCGTCGAAGACGATCTGCTCCTGCTCTGCGGCTGCTTTGCGCTTGCGCGGCTTGGGGATCGGCGTGATGAACTCAGCAGACCGCCGGGATTCCTTGATCTTCTGCGTCGGCTGGCCGCTCGCGTCGAGCTCCCAGTGCTTGGCGGGATACTCGTACGGGGAGTTGAGGATCGGGTGGTCGAAGAATGGATTGCCCATCGCAGCTGCTACCCCCTCGCGCGCGCGTTGTTGTCGGCGCCACGTCCATGCACCGCGACCACCCATGTCACGCGTGCTACCGCAAACAGGTCTTCGAGACACGCCATAGCGGAAGGCCCCTTCCATGAGAGCGTCGGATCGTCCGGCCGGCCCCCCCGACCCGGCCGGCCACGCTTGCTACCCTGTCAGCACTGTATCAGCCCAGGTTGACGAATGGCAGGGCACACGACGGCCGCGGCATGCAGTCAGTCGACACCCGGGAAGCCTTGCCGAGCCACGAGCTCTGGCCTGCGCCCGGCGAGGCGCCTTCACTCGCTCTCTGGGGCCTCCTCGGCCTCCTGCTCGGCCATCTCGGCGCGTCGCTTGCGGATTGCCGCCCGCAGGATCTCCTGTGCCTCGTTGGTCGACTGGTCGAAGAAGTCCGCGGGCCATTCTTCTGTTGACGCGTCCTCGATGCCGCCATACTCGTTCGCGACAACCGGACGGAAGCGTGTGTCACCCTTGATGTTCTTCTCGGCGAAGACGATGCCAACAGTCGACACCAGTGAATCGTCGGGCGCATCAGCGATGCGAAGACGCAGCCTCGAAACGATGTACTCGCTATGCGTCTCCACGATGAGCTGGCGACCCGTCCGGGCACAAGCCAGCAGGAAGTCGCCTAGCTGCTGCTGGAGCTTCGGATGCAGATGGAGCTCCGGCTGTTCCAGCATGACGACAGACCCCTCGTCGGCAAGCAGACACAGGACGATGACAGGCAGGAGTTGACTCACGCCGACTCCAACATGAGTCAGGTAGAAGTAGCTACCGTCCGCCCTCTCTCGAATCTGCAGTACTGGACCGAGGGGACTCGGCTCCACCTTGACGTCATCAGCAATCCCGAAATGGCGCGGGCCAAGCCATTCCTTGACGGCATCCATCAGGCTCATGTGCTCGTGCTCGCGGCCACTGTTGGGCGGACAAGGAGCGTCAATCCGCTTCTCGGCGTGCTCGAGCAGCACCGCCGCCATGTATTCGCCCCGGCTGCCCAATGCGCTGCTGCCCGGGACGAGCGACCTCGAGTAGCTCCTGTGTGGCTCCTCACGGAGTGGGCCCAGGTAGAAGACGTTGTTCTGGAGGAATTCAGCAGCAGCAGCCGAGGCCTGGCTGAGAACGAGAGCATCATCGCCCGGCTCTACGCAGGCGTCACCCGCATCCGGGAAGGCCGCCGCGACTGCTTCAGCGATCTCTTGCTCGTGTCGGTCAAGAGCCTCTCTGATTGCGAGACCCTTGGCGAACCATTCCTTCTCATCGTGGCTCTTGAACTCGTACTTCCGCGGCTCAGATGCGACTTTGTCCCGCGGCCCCGATTCCGACAAGAGGTCTGCCACCTGCTCTTGCTCGGCCAGGACCCAGCCGGCGAAGCCAATCGCATACAAGAGCTTGGCTGTGGGCTCATTCGCCGACAGCGACGCCAGCCGCTCGGGCGATAGTTGTCCGGCAAACCGCAGGATGTGGAGGCTGTCCATGAGACACCAGGGCCAAGGCACATCGTCGTCGGCACGAGCCAGACGAGAATGTTCAAGGGAATCGACCAGGCATTCGACCACCAAGTCGACCGGAGAACGCGCCGCAGGCGAAGGCCAAGGCGCAGCCGCAATCCACTCCGGTTCCAAGAATCCGAGCCGGAATCTAAGGATGCGATCCCCCGCAAGAGCCAGGATGGAGCTCGAATCCCGCTCCTTTCGCGACGACCAGCGCGACTTGCGCCTGCGGGTGCCGCGCAGATAGTCGATCCAGTGGGTCACTGCGCTCTCTACGACGGCTTGACCAGCCGCAAGGCCGACAGGCAAGACGCCGGCAAAGGTGGCAGCACCCATGCGCTGACGTCGCGGCTTGGGCTTCACACGCCGAGCACCGCCCGAGTAGGCCGGCAGAGAGGCGACTACCACCTCCCGCTCGGGTTCTGACGAATGGCCTGTGGGCCAGAACATGGCTGAAACACTGTCCTCGGCATACTTCGTCAGGTTCAGTCGGTAACGAGCCTTGTGCTCGCCCGATCTTGTCGCGACGTCGAGCTCCGCGCCCTGAACTTGTCCTGATCCGCTCGACCTAGCCCCGGCAAGCGCAACCGTAACGTCCCACTTGACCGTCGTCGATGCTGACGAGTCATTTGGAAAGGGGATCGCGCTTCCGGGCAAGTCGAAGCTCCCAACCGCTCCGGGCAATGCTGACTTGAGGTGCATAGGCCAAGCCAAGGCGGCCGGCCTGTCACCGCCTTGCAGAGCGATGGGCAACATCAGAGTCCCACCGAAGCCTGCACTTCCGCTCGACTTGGCGTTGCAGACATCCTCGAAGGTCCCCAGGTCGACGAGCAGCCCGTTCAGGCTGAACTGCCCATTGGAGGCGCCGGACTGGACTGACTGTACGGCGAGAAGGATGGACTGCAGCACGCTGCTCTTGCCGGACGAGTTGGCGCCGACGAGCAATGTGAGCGGTCTGAACTCGATCTCGGCCTTGCGCACCGACTTGAAGTCGACCAGTCTCCAGCTCTTCAGTCGGAACTCGGCCCCTTGTTGTTCAATCATTCGGCTACCTCGTTCACTGTGAGGAGAAGAACTCGACGGCGTCCAGCTGCACTGACCACTCATCCAGTATGGCCTCAGCGGGGCTCAGTGCTCCGGACGGCTGAACGGGCCACACGTCTTGATCCGTAAGGACGGAGGCACCGGCATGCGCTTCACCTGCAAGCCGAACGGCAGTGGACGCCAATGCACGCCGTGACGAGTCGCCCTGAATCATCGTGCCGCCTACCCTGATGCCACCTCTTGTTGACGGTGCACCCCGAGACATTCGAGCGAGCTCTCGATTCTGCAACCCGATGAGGGCGGATCGAAGAGTCGGATCTTTCGCCTTGTTCATGAGAAGCTGCAGAGACTCGAGCGAGTCAGGATCGCCGGCCATTGTGGCACCCCCGTTGGCAAGCGAGATGAGCCTCGCCACCACCGCGTCCTTGATCACTGGCGACTCCGCGAGCCTTCTAAGGAACGCTGGGTCGAACATGACGGGCTCGCTCTCGTCACCCAGGAGCCACTCCTCGCACTTGTGAACAATGCGCTCCAAGTCGTCGAACTCGGACAGCTTCCACGCCCACCTGGGGTCACTCTCGTCACGAGCCGGCAAGCCGAACCTGGCGAACGCCAGGCCGACGTCCTCAGGTAGGGCTTCGCCGCCGACGGCGTCGAGCGCTGCCGCGAGGTCCGGGTCACAGGCTCCGACGCAGGCCCCGAGCTGACGAGGGTAACGGACCGCTCCGCGAAGGTCGCACTCCACGATCAGACGCATCGAGGAGCCCGAGTCCGCGGGCTCCAGCAGATAGTCCGCCGCCGCTCGATACTCTGAGAAGGGTGAGAGGAGGAGGAACCGCACCACCGCGGTCTCCTCCTCGACCTCGACGATCAATCCAAGACGGTCAACGGATACATCGCGCTCCAGGTGCCGAATGACGCGGATTTGGCCAACGGCCGGATTTGGATTCTCGCCAGCATCTGCGTGGGTCATGCGGAAGGGCGCTGAAGGTCTCTGCGCGAGCGCCTGTTCGAGCCACGCCGGTCGTTGAAACTCGCTCACGATGCCACTCCGTTCTTGACCAGCGCCAGACCGAGTTCACTCATGGCGGCAAGCTGAAGCGGGCGCTCCAGCTCTGCCATTTCGGTCTCGATCACTTCGTACACTGATTGCTTTCTGGCCGCGAGGGTCGGACGCGACATGCCACGTGACTTGGCCATCTCGGCGTCAGAGAAGCCGGCAAGCTTATCTCGCAGAATGCCTTGCTGAGCTTCGTCCAGGCGGTTCAGCACATTCTCGGCGACGCTTGTGGCCATGACCGATTGCTCCACGGTCAGCGTGGGTGAGCGGACTTCCGACAGTCCTTCATCATCCTCAAGGAAGCTTGGAAGGAAGTCTGTCAAGAATGAACGGAGAACCGTGTCCACATTGGCCAACGAGAAGCGGCACCGCAGATCGCCGGCCAAACCGATGAGGAGCGCGCGCAAATTGTCGTCGCTGTAGACCAAAGGCGCTCGTTCGCTGCTTCCTACACCAACGCGCGGGACAAGGACGGCCAACCTCGCGCCCCGCAGGAGCTCGTCTTCCATGGGCGCTCGCACCTCTGCTTCGTCCAGAGAGAACAACTCGCGTCGGCCCCGATCCTCGTGCACCACGAACGGGGCGGCATGCAGGATCGGGCGGGCGCGATCAAGGAGGTTATCGATGACCGTACGAGTCCGGCCCCGAGCCAGATCACGCTTGACCTGTAGGCACATCAACGCCCTGAAGCCGTCCAGGTTCCTGCACGTGCGCATCATGTACTCAAGCTGGCCCTCATTGATGAGCTCGTTGACCATCACGTCCTGCACGAGATCGTCGACTCCGTCGGCCCAGCTGGTACCGGAGCCGTACACGTCGGGGTCATACTTCCAGACGACCGCATCCACGCCGCGGCGGACCTCAGCAAGAATCAGCGGGCCGATCTCGACCGACTCGTACTCGGCCCTCACATCCTCAAAGGCTATCTCCAGCATCGCACCGCCTCGAGCACAGCTGAGTCAGGCTCGTAGCAGCAGAAGCTCCTGGGATCTTCGATCCACTCGCGACGCACGCGTCGCCTGTCCCGAACGACCCAGCCCTTCTTGCGGATGCGACACGTCTTCTGGTCGGGATCTTCCGACGCGTGGTGGTGCGGTTCTTGGCGGATGTCGCGACTGGACCTGCCCTTGGTCGACGAGCGCGGCACCGCCTGGACGATGGGCCCCGAGCCGGTGTCGACGATGACGAGCCACGGGCGCGAGTGCTTGTCGCTCCAGTGCATCTTGGACTCTTCGATGGTGTACCAGGCGCCGACGCACGACCAGCCGCAGAGATCCTTCCAAGCCGACCCCAACTGAGAGCGCTCCATCACCTGACCCCCACCAGACAGCGATGTCCCATCCTATCGACCGTGGGTGACGAAGCAATGGCCGGCTTGGGTACTCGTCAACCAGTTCGTTGACAGGGCCTCTCGCAAAGCTCCTTGGACGAGATGCACGAGTGGCCTGACGAATGGAGCCTCATCTTGACGATGCGTCTCTTCCCCGCCGACGGCGTCGCATGGATGGTGACCGTGCCCTCCGCAATCGCAGCCGAGACCGCATGGCCGGACATGGAGTGGGTCGAAGCCTTGTCACCCCAGAACGTCGGCAGCGAGGAGGCCCGACGCGGTATCACGCATGGGCCTGGGTGTGGCGCTAGACTCTGACGGCCGATTGCGCTCGACGCCGTTCCGCCGGGCTGCAATGCAATCGGAGCCAGAAGATGAGAGGGACTAGTGACGGGCCAGCTGCCGCGCAAGAACAGCCTGAACATAACCATTGTCTGCGGGAAGCCAGCCGAAGACGCGGTTCTCTCCCGGGAACTCGTTCTGGTGAAGTCGACGCTGCTCTACAGCGACCGCATAACCCTTGCGAGTCCAAGCGCGGCTATCTTCAGTTCCTACACACGAGTGATCCGAGGTTCGACGGCCGAGCGACTCTCGTTCGTCGCCCGAATTGCGGACGAGCTCGGGACAGATTCTCCTTCTCCTGAGGCCTACCGAGAGGTCGTCAGGAATCGAGCGGCGATTGACAGCTACCAGGCTCTGACTCAGAAGGAACATCCCTCTCCTGAAGACGAGTCTCGTCTTGAGGAGCTCGAATCAACGCTTCTGCCGTGGCTGGACAGACTCGAGCAAAATACCTTCGACATGATGGGCCGCGCAGGTCTCGGTGAGCTCGGCATAGCCATGACTGACGGACTCCTAGAGGTCGACAATCTGTATGCCATGGAGGCGTCGCTCGCGGGGTTAGATGAGCATGAGGTGGTTGCAGCGGCGTTCAGGGGACGCATCGTCAACTCGTTGAGTGATCCCGGCACTCTGCCTCTCTTCGACAGCGAGGCGTCACGGCTGGCCGCGGAGCTCGCAGAGAGGGGGTTCATTGCTCAGGCTAGTCCTCCGCACAGCCTCGATCCCGGAGTGGCAGCCTCCCTGCTGGCGGGACTTCCAGGGCTGCCCGACCTGCCGATGGATGAGGTCTTGTCGATTCGCGACAAGACCGGAGACTCACGCAGGAGGTTTCAGTCGGCAGTACGGAGCGCCGCTGCAGCTATCGAGGGTGCGCCTTGGGAGGTTGACTTCAAGCGCGAAGCTCAACGGATCCATGATCTGCATGTCGCGCCCGCGCTGGCCGAATTGGAAGAAAGCTTGCACGACCGCTCGGTCATGCGGATAGTCCGCCGCGTTGCGACTGCCCCCTCCGTAGTACCAGCGGCTGTCGTCTTTGGCGCGCAGGCCTTTGCAGGTCCGGTGGAGCAAGCTGCCCTTTACGGACTTGGCTCGCTCGTAGTATCCGCCCTGGTTCAGGAGCTCAAGGACCTTTCGAAGCTCAGAACCACAGCGCGGCGCAACGGCTTCTTCCTCCTGCATGAGGTCCAGGAGAGGTTGAAGAAGAATCCTGGAGGTCGTCGGTAACGAGGGGAAGAGACGGAATGCTGCGCTCTGGTCCACCACTGCCTCCTGAACGGAGTCCCATACGGAAAGGACGAGGGACTGCCGGTCGTTGAGCACTTCCTGACGCCGTCATTGGCTTGCGCGATTTAGCTGCGCGGACTCAGCGAGACCCCCTGCAACGCCTGGGTCTTCTCGCCGCTCACCGGTCCCTTCGTGCCGCATCGCCCGACAACGACAGAGGAGCGGCGAACCGCTCCTTCAGCTCGTCTCCGGCGCCGGGGCTCCCAGTCCCCGGGTTACTTGCCACGCTGCCCAGCAGGCGTGAAGTGCGCGCCGGTCGGCAGGTACGTGGTCGATGGGAGACTCTCCACCTCACCAGTGACTGGCTCAGTATGCTCGGGTCGATCACAGTTGGACGGAGTAGCCAAGGGACGCCTCGCGGCCAGCACTTGGGCACGGGACTCAACGTCACCTTGCCGTACCGCACCCGGCCCCGGCTATGGCCGACGAGGTGGCTCATCGAAGCCGCCTCACCGCTGCTGAGAACTCCTCACGATGCGACAGTTCGAAGTCCAGCCGGAACTCCATGTCGACCGTCTCGCCGGCCAGCGCCCTCGCGATGCCGTCAGCCACGCGCTTGAGCAGCGGTCGACCGGCTGACTCGACCTTGGTGAGGACGTCATCCGGAAAACGCGCAAAGGCGTCAACGACCGCTTGGAAGCCCTTCGGGCCTGAGGCGTTGCGGACGCGCAGGGACCACTGGATCGTGTCCCTGTACCTCGCGCCCACGAAGCGTGCCACGGAAACGATCTCGTTGAGGTCGCCGGGCTCCCCCGGTTCGCCAAAGGCGGGAGGCAGGCGAACATTGATGGCGCTCCCGATGTCGGCCACGAGACGATCGAGCTCCTTCATCCGCGGGTCGGACCACGCCTGGATGGTGCCGCGCGACACGGTCTCGCGTGAGCCGAGGGCATCACCCCGCAGATAGGCCCTCTTCAACTCCGCGCACTTGTCGATCTCGTCCTGGAGAACCTGGGGGAAGAGCAGGTACTCCCAGCCGAGCGGCTGTTCCGCTGCGAGCCGCAAGGCGTCCGGACTCAGGCTGGAGAGGAAGGGGTCGGCTCCGACGCCGCGCCCCTTGACTGGAGGGCCGGTGGGATCCTTGCGCGAAGAGCGCAGGCCGAGGTCGTAGCGGGCGCGCAGTGCGGGGTCCGACAGCGTCTCCCAGGCCTCGGTTATCCCCTTCAGCCTCTCTTCGCCGATGGGATTGCCGGGGTTGGCGTCGGGATGGTACGCCCTGGCGAGCTGACGATAGACGTGGCGGATCGTCTCCAGCGAGGCGTCACGCGGCACCCCCAGCAGCTCGTAGAAGTCTTGGTCCTCCGCCGTCACGACAGCCCCAACCCCCTGTCCTTACTCATTGTTTGTGCCGTCCAATCGAAACAACACCAGCATCAGTCGATTGCTCACGACTTCATCTCATCAGTGCTCGCAACGCCATGCCGGGGAGTCCACTCGAAGTCGTCGCCCAGGGTTTCGAGATCGCACTTCTGTAGGGCGCAGCGCAACTCCAGGCAGATGTTCGCCGACTTGCCGCCCTCGGGGAAGCCGCGCCATGTCGAACGCCAAGTAATTCCCCACCCCGAGCGTCAAACAATTCCCCACCCGGTCCCGTAAGTTTCTTCTACTCTGCCGGGCCTCCCTTGGCAAGTTTGCCGCCCTGCCCCGGGCGCCGCCGCGGCCGGTAGCTCTTGCCCTCCATGTGCACGTGGAAGCTTGAGTTGATCAGCCGGTCGAGGACGCTTTCAGCGACCACCGCGTTGGGAAACAGCTCGTACCAGTCCTTGGGCGTGCGGTTGGCCGTGAGGATGAAGGAACCATGCTGGGCGCGCTCTGAGACGAGCTCGTAGAAGTCGTCGCCCTGGCTCGTGGTGAAGGCGCGCAGGGCGAAGTCGTCGAGGATCAGCAGGTCGAAGCGCGCGAGGCGCCGCAGGCGCTGCTCCCACGAGCCGTCGGCGCGTCCTCCGGCGAGCTCGGCGAGCACGCGGCTCGTCTTGGCGAAGAGCACGCTGTAGCCGCGGCGGCAGGCGGCGTGTCCGAGCGCCTGGGCGACGTGCGTCTTGCCGACCCCCACAGGCCCGTAGAGGAGCACCGACTCGCCGCGCTCGATGAAGCGCAGCGCCGCGAGGTCGCGGATCAGCGGCGCCGGCAGCCCCGGGTTGTAGGCGAAGTCGAACTCTTCGAGGGTCACTTCGCTCTCGAAGTGCGCTCGGCGGATGCGCTCGGCGAGCGCCTTCGCCTCGCGGCGACCGATCTCGTCTTCGAGCAGCACCTCGAGGAACTCAAGGTGGCCGAGCTCGCCGGCGCGCGCCTGGGCGAGGCGCGCTTCGAGGGTGGCGAGCATCCCCGAGAGGCGCAGGCTCCTGAGCTTTGCTTCCAGCTGATGGGTCTCCATGGTCAGGCCTCCAGATCGGCGAACAGGGCGAGGGGTCCGTGCAGGTGGGCGGGGGCCAGGGGCGTCGCGAGCTCCGGCTCAGGCGTGAGCTGCTCGCGACCCGCCTTGAGGATGCCCTTGACGGTGCGGTAGCAGGGGTCGCCGACCTCGATGGCGAGGGCGCAGGCGAGCTCGAGGCGCGCGGTCCCGTAGGTATCAGCGAGATGGACGACCCCCTGGGCTGAGCGCAGGCGGTGCAGGGCCTGCTCGCCGAGGAGGCCGGCGATCAGATCAGTGGTCGCCGGCCCGATCTCCGTGGCGCGGCGCCGGCACCAGGAGGGGGTGCGCATGAAGAAGGCCGCCTTGGCCTCGGGGTAGTCCTGCCAGTCGGTCGAGCGCCGCCCCTTGGCGACGCGCGCGTGGCTCTTGACGATCTCGTGATCTTCATAGATGAAGACCATGGCCTCCGTCACGCGCACGTCGAGGCGCGCGCCGATCAGGCGGAAGGGCACCGAGTAGAGGCCCCCGCCGACCGACACGTGGCAGTCGGGCGCGACCTTGGCGGTCTGCCAGGTGGCGGCCTCGAAGGGGCGCCGCGGCAGAGGCAGGAGGTGCTCCTGCTCAAGCGCCCGGAAGATCACTTCGGGCCGCGCCCCGCCGAGGGGACGGGCGCTGCGCTGCCCAGCCACGGCGAGAGACCAGGAGGCCGCCTGGGTCCTCATCGCCGGCAGGTCGGCGAACTGCCGCCCACTGAAGAAGCTGTCGCGCACGTAGGGGACCATGCGCTCGACGCGCGGCTTGTCCTTGGGATGGGCGATGCGCGCCGGATCGACGAGGCAGCCGTAGTGGTACGCGAGCTCTGAGTAGCCGCGGTTGAGGCGCGGGTCGTAAAGATCCGCCTTGAGCACGCCGCTGCCGAGGTTGTCGGGGATGAGACGAGCCGGACAACCGTCGAAAAAGGCGAACGCCGCGACGTGCGCCGCGAGGAACTCAGGCTGCGTCATGCGCAGCACGGGGTAGCAGAAGAGGTGCCGTGAGTAGGAGAGCACCATGACGAAGGCCCAGACGCGCCTGCGGGCGCCGCTCTGGGGGTCCGTCCAGCTTCCGAGGTGCCCGTAGTCGAGCTGCGCCTCCTGCCCCGGCGGGGGGTCGTCGCGGAGCACCGTGGCACGTTCCTCGGCGACCTCCTCAGCGAACTCGCTGCGCACGTAGCGGCGCAGGCTGGCGACGCTCACCGCAAGGCCATGGTCGTCGCGCAGGCGCTGGTGGATGGTGGCCACGGTGGTCTCCCCGATGTGCTCTGCGATGTAGTCGTGGAAGGGCGCGACCCGCCCGAACGCGGAAGAGCGTGCGCGGGGATCGGTGAGCTCGGGGAACCAGGCCTGCACCTTCTGCGCCCACTCCGCCTGCGAGAGGGGCGCCCCTCCGGGCACCATGCCGGCGGCCTCGGCGCGGCCGGCGTACTTGCGCACGGTCTTGCGGTCGAGGCCCAGTGCCCGGGCCATCTGGGAGACGCTGTCTCCCGCTTGCCAATGCCTCAGTAGCTCCACTACGTCCACCACAGCGAACATCCTCCTGGCCATCCGTGCCCTCCCCATCGTTCATGCGATGGGAGGCACACTACGTGCGCGGACCTGGAGACCCTGGGGTGGGGAATTGTTTGACGCAGGGGGTGGGGAATTACTTGATCGCGCCCCTGGGGAATTGTTTGATGCTAGAGGGCTCTAGCCTGGGGAATTATTTGATCGCCGACACGCCAGCCGGCAGCCTCAAGCAGCTTGTTAATCTTGATGCGTGCTGTGGCTTCCTTAGCGGCCACGCGTCTGCCCCTTGCTGACGGCCTGGCGTGAAAGAGGCGGACGACTCTGATCGTCCGCCGCAATGGAAGCTCCAGCAATCGTCGGATGAGCAGCCGAGCGCTTGAGGTTTCGGTGGCCGGAACCTGCGGAGGCTATTCGCTGCAATCAGAAGGGAATGTCGTCACTCCAGCCAGTCGAGTCGTCATCCCCAGCCTCTTCACCCTCGGGCGCTTCGACGAGACTCAGCATCTCCCGAGCCTTCTCGAACAGCTCGTCGAAGGTCACCATTTCGACGTCCCTCTGCTGACGCCTGAAGAGCTCGAAAGATCGCAATTCGTCCTCACCTGGGTCTTGAGTGGTGAGACACCCCGCGACGACGACTGCCCTCATCCCGTAGGGGCGCAGTCCGTGTTTGCCGGCGAGGCGATCGAAGTCTTCGAGCAGGCCGTATCTCTGAGAGAGAACTTGGCTGATTGCGCCCACCAACGGCTGAGAGGGAGCGCGAACCCCCTCACGATACTGTGCGCCGAGCAGCGGGGTAAGCGGCGTCTTGATCTCAACCACGGCCACGCAGTGGGTCAGTCCATTCTCGTAGAGAAAGTCCGCGTAGCTCCCACCTTTTCGCGTGATGTCCTGCCCCCCGACATACACACGCTCTCCGGCGTAGATGAGCGGCTCTCCTCCGAACAAGCTGCTTAGCAGCCACGGATGAGCAATGAAGAACTGCTGCCAGAACTCCTCACTATCGTTGCCGCCCTCTGAATCCCAGACCTTCAGGACTTGCGCCAACTCCGCAACCCTGGCGGCCACGTGTAGATGCGCCAATGGCTCTGCTTCGAGACCTGCTAATTGCCGTGCGAGGGCGGCGGGATCCTCTGCTTGGCTTGCCCAGACTGCAATCGCTCGAAGAAGGTCTCCGGATTTCTCATCGAACAGTACACGGCGAGCCTCATCGTCTTCGAGGATACTCTGGATGACGCGAGCGACCTCGGCGGGTACTACCTGGAATTCGTGCACGCCGGTCTGGATTCCACACTGCTCATACAGCGTGTAGCGCTCTCTGAGACCCTCGACCAGGGTGAAGACCTCTTCGCCATGAAGCTCAAGCTTCACGTGCTCACCCTTGTGAAGCTTGCTGAGCGGGGTGGTCTCTGCACTCACCCATTCATCAGCGGGGCTCTTGCGCTGGAAGACGAAGGTTCCTCGGACTGACGCCTGCTCGTTGTGGACGTTGTCCACAAGCTGCGGCTGGAAGACTAGGCGCGTCGTCTTCGTCTCCCTCAGCACGATGGGGTCGACGTTCGCCGTATGGAGAGAGGTGGACTCGGTAGTCAGCTTCTCCGTCATCGTGTGCCCCTTGGTCTACTTCTTCCATCATACTTCTATGTCCCTTTGCCTCCATGCGCGGCAGGCGAAGGATCAGAGCGCGGTTCGCAGTACAACGCGCAGCCAGCCCTACTACGCGGTCTCGGCTCCGTAGGCCAGGGGACAGGCGCAGCCAATCTCCAAGCTCTGTCCGTTGTGCTTCGGCTTCTTCGGCTGAAGGACGCGGGGACGCCGTTTGCCGCGCGCTTCGGTCTTCACGGTCTCTTGGCTCTCACCCTTGTGCCACACGCACCTAGGTCGGAGCTCAGCGACGCAAGCGACCGAAGCGACGATCTCCACCCGAACAGACGTCTCTACCCTGGGATGGAGACGAGTCGCGCCGATCTCACACCCCTCAACGCTCGCGGCTTTACGGCCCATGACGCGTGGTATTGCGCGACAACGACCTGCTAATACGGCGTCGTAGTCGCCGGACATGCGAACTAGGTCACGTCGATCTCCCAGCTCACCGTCCCGTGTACGTTCTGATACGGGCGAATGACTGGCGTGCCATCGGCCTCGGTCTCATCGGTCTCACCAGCGTGCGGCCGTGGACCGCACCCGGCGTAGCGACGAAAGCGACCGAGGCGACCGATCTCCACCCGGACGGACCGTCCTTGTCCACCCTGGGTACGACGACAAGAGGCGGAAACAGCATCAACGACGACGGCTCGTCATACCGTGGGTAGAGAAGCAGGCGTAGAAGCCGACGACGCAGGCATCCAACCTCGCCTAAACACGACAAGACCCCAGAGGCCGCCCTTCCAGGGCGGAGGTCAGGCGATGGTCTAACGCCCTTGACTGACCCGCCCCACGCTCGACAGGTGCCCTCACGACCGCCACCAGACGACCTGGACCCCGCCTCTGCAAACGCCGAGCAAACACGACTGGCCCAGCAGCGTCATCGACTACCCCTTCGCAGCCGCGTCGTAGATTGCCGCGCCGCGCTCCCAGAGCATGTAGTCGAGCACTTTGAGGCGCGGCTTCAGGCCGTTGAGCTGAGCCCTCTTGTACATCGTCCAGAAGCGACAGCAGTAGGAGTAGTACTCCTCATCTGCGCCGGCCGGCTTGGCGAAGGGGCGCACGCCCGGTGACAGGGGAAAGTCGGCGCACAGCGCCGCAGTGGCGTAGCTGTCGTAGACCGGCACGTCAGGGCAGTGGAAGTGCAGGTACTTCGAGGAGAAGGAGCGCGGCGACGCGCGGCAGATCTCCGCAACGAGCGACGTGAACAGGCCGTGCACTTTGACGACGGCAGACAGCCGGTCCGGCGTCAATTCGCCGGTCGCCGGCGTCAGCCGCGCCAGCCAGGAGTCGATCTCGCGCCCATGCGCAGCGAGATGGTCGGCGGCCACAGCGAGTCTGTCTTCTTGTCCGTCCTGCAACACCACGTGCCGTTCGAGTCCGGCAGAGTAGGTGCGTCCGACGATCGTGATCTTCGCCTGGACGTCGACGCGAGAGGAGTGATCGGAGGCGACACAGATCTGATAGAGCCACGCGTCGATGCGCTCCCAACTGTCGACGTAGGCGCGTTCGGCCGTGCCATATGTCTCAGCCGTCAGCTTCGAGTTGTCACTCCATCAACTTGGCTTTGAAGGCGGCGAACTCGTCGTCGGTGAGCTTGCCAGCGTCGTGCAGCTCGCCGAGCTTGGCAATCTCGTCTGCAACACTCGTCGCCGGGTGGTTATCCTGCGCTGGGGCGGGTGCCAGGCTTGAGACAGGACGATCGACGGGGACAGGGGATACTGCTGGGGCGGCCTGGGTCGTGGCGGTGGCCGGATCGGGAGCGGGCGGAGTGACGACGGTCGCCGGGTTCGGAGGGTTCGGCGTTGCTACGCTTGCTGCTGGTGGTGGAGCCGGCGGTCCTGGCCCAAGAACCGCATGTGGTGGCGTGAGCGGGGCCGCGCACCACTGGCAGTAGGCCGCATTGGGATGGTTCCCGTTGCCGCATCTGTCGCACGTCGTCCATTCTGGTGCGGGGGGGTCTGTGGGGACGGTGAAGACCGATCGAGGGGCTCGCCGTGAGCGCCGGACGACGAGCCACACAACAAGTCCGATGATGAGAGCCCAGATTATTAGTGCCGCCCCGCCGCCCATCACCCCTCCAGGTTCGGTTGCGCCGACCGTGCTGCCATGTCCGCACTCTACACTCCGGTTGGCCAGTCCAAGTGCGCCGCTGCCTCAGGGTGAAGGCACCCCCCGCGGCAACGCGTGACGGACCGACGGATACCCGAAGGGCTCATCCCGGGCCAAGTTAGAGGCCCGCCTGAGCCTGCGAGCCGACCAGCGCTCGCGCTCCTGGGGTCGTCCAGCTGAGATGACCCTGGCGGTCGTACTCCATGACGGCAACAGCTGAGACGGGTCCGTGCCCCTCAAGGATGAAGACGTTGTCTTGATGGATGATCGTCTTCCCCACCCAGCCGGTGCTCGGACCGAACGTCGCGAGCAAAGTCCCCGTGCTGCTCGCCCAGGATTCTGAGGGGTCGGGTGCTGGAGTTGACCGCGGTGGGTTGAGCCCGGCCGACGAGACTGCGACCCGTGAAGGCAGGGGCGCTGCGCACCACTGGCAGTACGCAGCTGCCGGGAAGTTGCCGCCTGTGCACTTCTCGCAGTACACCCAGGCGGGGGGCGGGGATGCTGGCGTGGGCGAGCTTGGCGGTCTCCCGGTAAGCACTTCCGCGGCGGCGGAGAAGATCTTCTCGATGTTCTCCCGGTTCTTGCCGAAGTCGAAGAGGCCGCCGAGCATTACGCCCGTCACAGGCGTGGACGTGATGCTGACTCGCGACTTACCTGGTGTAGTCTCCGTGACCGAGATGGGGATGGTCTCACCCCACGACCGCAGACTGGTCCCGGCCTTGACCACGATTCGGCCGCTCAGACGCTCGGAGCTTGCCACCCGCATGCCTGGGAGCCTAGGCACGGCTTGCAGAAGCGCTTCGAAGACGTCGTCCTTGGGGCAGGGGAACTCCGCGCTACCATCGTGGTCAACGATGCTCATTTGCCCACCTCGCTGTGATCACGCTGCCGATCTGGCTGCGTTCCGACATTGAGTCGCCTGGGTCTTCGTTGTGGACCACGTCCGCACAGGCGTGTCCGGGGCATCAGAACCCGGACGAAGAGGACGAGAACACGATCGAGCTTAGGATCACGAGCGCCACGAAGAACACGGCGAGCGCGGCGAGCACCTGCCAGAAGATGGAGTATCGTCCCACGTCTCTCAGGACCACGGATGGGGGCACCGCAATCGCCATCAGACTCACCGTGTCGCGGCTTCCCTGCGATGCCCATCCCAGATAACCCTGCCGATCAAGCTCAAGGACAGACTGGGGGGCGATCGTGCCCACGCCGTCGAGCATGAGACTGTCCTTACCCAGGGAGATTCTCTTGCCTGCCCAGATTGTGTTCGAGTTGAACGTCGCGACAACAGGCGCTACGGACTGACCTTGCGGCGGTGCATGGGTGGCCGGCGCGCCGGGGCCATGCGGCTCGGCTGTCTGAGTGGGTGCATCAGGTTCTAGTTGCGCTGCAGGCGGGTTGGTCGCCTCGGGCGACTGCGCCAGAGAACCGACCCAAGCTCGCGTTCCGGCATCCGGCCAGACGAGATGCCCCTGCTGGTCGTACTCCATGACGTCGGTGGCCGTGATGACCCCGTGACCCTCGAGCGTGAAGACGTCACCCTCGCGGGTGATTGTCTTACCGACCCATTCGGTGGCTGGTCCGAACGTGGCGATTATCATGATCCCTCCAAAGTTCGCCCCGTACCCCTATCGGCCCGGAGGGTGACGAACGATAGGCCCATACGAGGGTGGCGGTCGCCGTCAGGCGTTCGAGCACGTGCGTAGTGCCCCCGGCCCACTCTACGATTGCCCGTCTTGCGTCTGCCTCCATCATGGCCACGCCGCGCCACGTCTCCGCCACCCCCGGAACGTCAGACTCGGCTAGAACCTGGATCTGCCGAACCGCTAGCGCTAGCCGCTCCTCCTCCGCTGCCGCTCTTGCGCCTGCTTGGCGCGCCACTCCGGCAACTCTTCTGGCGGCACTGGCGGCCGTCTCGGCGTATTCTGCAACTCCCGTATCTCTTCCGGCGTCACCGCCAAGACTTCGAGCAAAATCCTTTGCCCAATACCCTTCGGAACGAACGTCTCCGGGGAGTCCTCAGCACCGCCCGGCTGCGGTCTCGCGGGGCGGCGCTTGTCTTTGGGAGCGGTCGGCGGCGCTGGGGTGATCGGAAGGTACAGAAGTCCCCTATCGCCTGGATACGGTTCAGTGTGCCGGAGTCGTCCGTCGAGAAACTCCTCGGGAATGCCATCAGGGAACGCCTCACAAAACCCGCCGCGTGATTTTCGCACGCAGGATACGCATGGAGCCCAGACCAAGTCACTGACGTTCCCTATGAACCGGTCGAGCCTGGCGATCTTCTCGGCTTCCGTTAGCGGTCTTGCCGGATCGAACTTCGAAGGTACAGGCGGCACTGGATCATTCGTCTTGTCTGCCAAGTCAGCTCCTCATTTCGTGATCCCTGAGGTCGCGGTCGCGACGATCACCCTCGCTCGGACGGCATCGCGCCCTCGCCCCAGCACGCCATGCGGATCTGCTTGACCAGCGCCTCGCGCCTGAGGCGCAGGCCGGCCGGGCTCACCTCTGCCTCGCGCGTGGTCGGCGCGTCGAGCCCGAGCAGCTTCGTCCGCCGCTCCATGATCGCGAGCACCCGGCCAAGAGCCTTGTCATCGCCCTCAATCGCCCTCTCCCACACGGCGTTCTGCAACTCGTCGAGGCGCAGCATCTCGAGGACGCGGAGGTCCTCAGCCTGCTCGGCGTTGCGCGCGTTGACCTCACCGAGTGCATGCGCGACGCGCTTGAATGCCGTCGAGGGCGCGACGCCGAGCTGGGCGGCGATCTCGCGGTGCGTGAGCCCGTCGAGCCGCAAGCGCAAGCACTCCGCTTCGAGCTTCGCGGTCCTCACCTTGCCTGGGCCTTGGCGCGAGATCATCGGCGACTCCTGGCCTTCTCGGAGGAGCGGCTCCACGGAATCAGGCGTTTCCTTCCAGTGGGATCGCCACCCTGAGCGTAGCTCCCAACCCGAGTAAAACACCCGCGGATTCCCGGCACAATGGTCCCGCAGGGCCGCCCCGTCAGGCAACGATCTCCACCGCGACGCTCGCCAGCAGCCCCGCCTCGTCCTCGGGCCACTCGTCGTGCTCAAGGTAGTCGGCGAGCTTTTGGCCGAGCACCTCTGCGATGACCTCAACGTCATCGTAGGGCATGCCGGGGACGGAATGTTCGCTGACCGAGCCGTCGCTCCAGGTGACGCGGATCCTGACGTCCATCAGAGGAGCCTCAGCACGCGTCGGCCAGGGCCACCGCCAGCGTGGCCTCCAGTTGCCTGACGGCCTCTTCCTGGAGCCCGGGCAGCATGTGGCTGTAGGTGTCTAGGGTGATGCCGATGGAGGCGTGGCCGAGGCGTTCGCTGACGATCTTCGCGTGCACGCCCTTGCTGAGCAGCTGCGAGGCGTGCGTATGGCGCAGATCGTGGAAGCGGATCTGCAGCTCCGCCGGCAACTTGTTCTTGAAGGCGCGCCAGGTGCGCTCGAAGTTCGAGGGGAACCAGGGCCGGCCGTCAGGGCCGGCGAAGACCAGGTCGGCCTCGGCCTGGTAGGCAGCCCCGAGGAGCAGGCGCTGCTTGTCCTGCTCGACCTTGTGACGCCGCAGCGCCTCAACCGTGATGTTCGGCAGGGGCAGGCGACGGCGACCTTTGGCCGTCTTCGGCCTCTTGAAGCGCAGGCCCTCGCCGGTCTCCTCAAGAGCCTGCTCGACGCGCAGCACGCCAGCCTCGAAGTCGATGTCGGCCCACCTGAGGGCGAGTAGCTCGCCGCGACGCACGCCGCTGGTCACGGCGACGAGGATCGCCAGATGGAGCCTCGGGTCCTGGGCGCGACGCAGCAGGTCGCCAGTCTGCGCCTCGCTGAGCACGCGGATCGCCGTCTTCTGCCCGGCGAAGCGCGGCACCTCGACGGCGTCGGCGGGGTTGACCGCGATGTACTGCAGGCGCACCGCGTCGCGCAGCGCCCGGTGCAGGGTGAAGTGGTGCTTGCGCAGGGTGGCCCGCGCCCAGCGCGGCTTGCCGTCCGGACCGGGCTTCAGCCAGGCAGAGTAGAGCTTCTGGATGTGCAGCGGGCGCAGTTCGGCGAGGCGCATGCCGCCAAGCTCGGGGATGAGGTGCTTCTCGATGACGGTGCGGTAGCGCTCCGCGGTCTTGCCCGAGAGGTTGGGGGCCGCGCCTTCGAGCCACTCGCGCAGGTACGCAGCGAGCAGCACCTTGCGCGGCTGGACGTACGTGCCGGTCTTGAAGGCGGTTAGGGATGCGGCGCGCGCCTCCTGAGCTTCCTTCTTGGTGGGGAAGGGACTCTTGGACGTCTGCTTACGCTGACCCTTTGCGTTGCGGCCGGCCTCGTGCACGAATTCCCACTTGCCATTGCGACGGTATACGCCGAGCCCGCCACTCATGCGACACCCTGACCTGCATGGAGGCGATTCTGAGGACCGGACCTTCGTTGCCGCGCCGTGCCGGCTCTTTCTACTATTTGACTAGTTGTCATCATTTCCATTGAAACATGCGAGGGCATATAGACACAATTTCTCCCTGCAAAAGCGACGTCTATTTCCTGCCCGAAGGCCCCGTCGAAGACCGCAAAGCTAAGGGGCACGCTCTGCTCCGTGAGGCCGAGACGCTTCAGGTGAGCCCCTGACGCGCGGTGGTCTCTACAGTGGATCGGGAACAGCATCACGGGCCGTCCTGTCGATGCTGGACATCTGCCCGCCACACCGCCAGTCGCCAGTCGCGCACGGCCGCGGTGAAAGCGCGTTCGTCTTGGGTCCAGAAGTTCGCCGTGATCCGTGCCTCCGCGTCGTCGACTTCGGGGGCGTCCAGAGGTGCGCCTGCGTAACTGCGTCCGAGCCGCTCAAGACACTCGGCGACTTCGGCGAGGGCCGCATCGCGCCAGTGCAGGAATGCGATCACGTCGTTCTTGCTGGCACGGAGAAGTTCGCGCAGGTCCGAGGCCACGGGTCCGGTCAGGGACCGGAGGCGCAGATCGCCCTCGCTCTCCTCAAGCAGCACGCCGGCCATCAGGGCAGCCCGGTAGATTTCGCTGCCGACGCTCACAGGTGCTCCTCGACCTCGTCAACATCGAGGGGGAGGGGGGAGGGTGTCTCCCCCGCTATCTGGTGCGCAACCATGCAACTGCGTAGCTGCTCCGGCGTCGGGAGCACGAGGCGTTCCTCGGGCAGATCCTCATCCTTGGTGAGGCGTGCCGGACGGCCTTCCAAGCCGTCATTGGCGAGGTAGTCGAGAGCGATTGCGGCCTTGACGCGCCGCGAGGCCGACGATTTGTCAATGCCCAGATGTTGCGCGACCTTGGTCACGTTGACCGGGGCGTGGTTCATGCCTTGCAGAGCGACCACGGCCTCGACCGTCTCGCGGACGGTGCGCGGCACCGCCGCTTGGACGCCCTCGCCGATGAGGTCGGCGACAAGCTCGTGGACGGCGGCATAGTCGTCCGGAGTTGCGATGATGCGTGCCTGGAGATCGCGTTCTCGACTCTCCTGGAGGAGCAAGGCGTGAGCACGCACCAGCGTGAGCAGCGCTCTGAAGTCGCGGCGCATGCGGACGCCGGCCGGGATGGTGCCCTGTGCCAGGACACTTGCGAACGGGATGGTCACCTGGTTGGTCTCGGCAGCCAGCACTTCCTGCAGCGCGTGCCAGGCGCGGTAGCGATCCGGGTCCGGCTGGGCTTCGTCGGCTTGGGCGAGGAAAATGGCCTTGGTCTGCTCAGGCGTGTCCGTCACCGGAATGCTGAACTGCCGCGTTTCGTTCTCTTTGTGCAGACTGACCGCTGTCGTCGTCAGGATGAGCGCGATCGGCCCCTGCTTCTCGATGACCCTGGGCTTGATGCCCTGGGCCGTGGTCTCGACGGTCTCGTAGCGAAGGTGGCCTTCGCTCTGGTAGCTGCGCACCAGGTACTCGGCGAACTCGCCGAGACCCTTGGCCTCGTTGATCACGATGATGCGATGCTCGAACTCCTCCTCCGTGTAGACCAGCGCCCGCTCGCTCATCGCCGTGAGCACGTAGTAGGCCGCCGACGGGAAGTACCTCAGGACGGCGTCCGTGATGAACGACTTGCCTGCGCTGGACGGCCCCTTGACGACCGCCGACACCGGGTGCGTCAGCAGGCGGCTCACGGCGCAGAGGAAGAGCAGCATCGCCGCACGAGCCTCGCCGACGACGCCCTCGGCATGCAGTGCGTTGACGAAGCAGCGCAGAATGTCCGGCTGCCCGATCAGGGCCTGGCTCTCCAGATGCGCGACGGACAGTCGGGCGGCCGTCTCCTCCCGATCGAGTTCGCTCCACGGCACCGCGGCGTCCATCAGCTCGGCCCAGCGCTCGTCGAAATGCTCGGGGCTTGCGATGTGCAGAGCGCTCGGGTCCTTGCAGTCTGCCGGCATCTCGATGAACCGCACACGCTCGCGGGCACGTGAAGACGACACCCAGTGGCGCATCGCCTCGCCGCCCTGGTCTGGCTCGATGACGACGTACACGATCTCGAAACCTTCGAGGTAGTCGTCCCAAGCGGGCTTCCAGGTGGCGGCTCCCGGCAGGGCGAGAGCCGGGACGCCGTGGAAGCGCAGCGTCCCGAAGTCGGACTCGCCCTCAGGGACGACCAGGTACCCGACCTCTCGGGCTGACGCCAGGAAGGGCAGACCGTAGGGATGGGCGTGATCGCCGGAGCGCCAAGAGAAGCCCTCGGTCATGGAGTGGCGCATTCTGGCGGCGAGCAGCTCCCCGTTCTCGTCCAGGTAGGGCATCCGCAGATAGGGGTGCCCATCTGCCCAGACGTGCTCCGTGACGCCCAGCCCCGCGAGGAAGTCGACTGGAAGCTTCTTGTCCTCGGCGTACTGCCCCATCGTCAGCCCGCGGCCCGGAGGTTGCGCGGTTGCATGCGTTGCGGCGGTGATGGTCATCCCCTCCCCCCCGCCGGTCGGTCGGTGTCCGGGAACAGGTCGCGCATCGTGAGACCTAGGGCCGCGACGACGTTCGCGGTCCGACAGCCGGCGAAGCAGTGCAGGAGCACGCGGCCATCGTCGCCCTCGCCGACCGAGAGGCTTGCTGTCTTGTCGTCGTGAGCGGGGCAGCGGGCGACGTATTGCGTGCCATGCTTCTTCGCGCCAGCGAGGCGCGATAGAATGAGGTCGAGTGGTGTCATGACTGCCCCTCCTCGCCCTCAAGCAGACGGCGCAGTTTTTCCCGCGGCACCATGTAGGAGCGTCCAAACCTCTGGGCGATTCCCGCCAAACGTCCGTGGCGAAGTTGCTCGTAGGTGTAGCTTCTGCCCCAACCAGTGACCGCCTCAATGTGACGCTCGCGAGCCATGATCGGGACTTCAGACCAGTCGTGGATGATCTGCCGCTGCCCCCGACCGCCCCTGTCCTTGTCTCCCTTTTCCATGTTCAGCCTCCGTATCCGATGTCCGCAGCCGGTGTGGTGCGGTAGGCTCATCCAAGTGCCTAGGATTAAGGGGCGGCCAATCCTTGAAAGAGTGGACGGAAGCAGATAGGCAGAGTCTGCGCGATGCCGTGGACGACAAGCTGGCGGCGCACGGTCATCCACCGATTGCGAGTGCTGACTTCGCCTTCGCGTTCTCAACAGACTGGGCGCGGGCCTTGGAGGAGGACAACGAGGAAGACCTCGCCGAGGAGATCGCCTTTCGCGTCATGGAGTGGAGGGAGCGCGACCTCCAGAGCTACTCCCCACGAAGGCCAGAACAGGTGATCACCCTTGGCGACGGCAAGGAGTTTCCCCTGCCGCCGGAGGGGCCTTCCTGGTGGGCCGAGGAATCAAGACGACGCTTCGAACGCTTCCGCAAGGCCCAGGCGGCTGCGCTCTCGCTGATTGGACGGCCCCAGGAGTCGGCATCGCCGCAGTTCCTGGCCGTCGACGAACTCTTTGGCGTGCTTGCCTCGCTTGCCAAGGAGCAGCGCACCGGCGGTGACCTGTTCTCTCTTGAAGTTCCCGCGGGCAGAGACGAGGACGCGGGTGCCTACCATCCAGAGGAGCTGCGCGTTTGGCGTGGGCGACGCGCCGTCTCCGATTCTCAGGAACACGAGGAGCAGCCGCTCTGGCGGCTGGCCGAACTCGTGAGCCATGTGGACGCGGTCACGGGCTGCGGCGAGCCAGAAGCGCTTCTCTTCCTGCTCTGCAACGAGGTGCCGCGAATCCCTTGGGTCGGAGCACGGTACGAGCCTCAACGCGGGGTCATCACACTCTCGGTGCGACACCCCCGCGTCTCACCGACGGATGTGGCCATTGCCTACAGCTCGATGCGCGACGCCTTCTTCGGCAAGAAGCGCCGTGGCAGCGAGTGGCCTTGGGTTGCCAAGAGATTGTGTACGCAGCTCAAGGAAGATGCGGAATGGCAGGGCTGGGCTCATGCCTTCGCGCTCTTCAGCGCTCGACACCCAGACCAGCCCTACAAGAACAGTGCGTCCTTCTACTATGCGGTGCACACTCTTCAGAAGCGTCTGGGCGAAGTGATCTGACCGGAGGAGGAGTTCTGCGGGCACGCGGGTGCTCCGACTTGAGCACGACCGCCGCTCCGCATACATCTCCCCGGCCACGGAAGATATCTCCGTTGCGCCCGGAGAGGGTCCGGGCTATTCCTACCTTCAAGGCGGCGAGAGCGTGAGGAAGAGCTTCCCGCAATGCGAACTCGCTGGCCGGGCGGGGCGCACCCTGGCCTCCGCGCAGCCAGTCTGACCTAGCGATCCGAGACCAGCACCGCCGGATCCACATCGAGCGCGACCGCGAAGCGCACGATCGTCCTGATCGACACATTGCGCCGCCCCGCTTCGCAGCTGCTCACGTACGTGCGGTCGAGCTTGGCGAGATGGGCAAGCTGCTCCTGCGACAGTTGCCGCTCAGTACGCAGTCGCCGCAACCGGCGACCGAAGTCGATGCAGGGGTCATTGGGGGGACTCTCCACCCCCAAAGTGAAGACCCCTGTCGACTATGAGTCCACGGACTATGAGTCACACCTGGCTTCCTGTACTATCGCTGCTGTCGTGACTCATGGTCATCAGGCCAGAATCGAGGGCGGCACAGCGCAGGAGCGATTGACGTCGCGTGGACCGGGGCGATCTTGGGGCACTGTGTATGAAGGTGAGCGGCATCGACCCCGCTCCAAGGAAGGGCCTGTCGATCTTCGACGGCGCGGATCACGAGGTCGCGATCGAGGACGCGGCGGACAAGCTCGCCGACCTCGCCGTCGACGATCACCGCCTGGTTTGCTGGGACGCTCCCCTCACGGGTCCGCCTTCATCGGTAGTCGGCGGCGCTGCCGCTGCGGGACCGGCCTTCTCGCAGCGCCCCATCGAGAGCTTCTTCTCGTGCAAGAGAACGGGGTTCAAGACGCCGAAGGGAATCTCGGTGCTGCCGTACTCGGGCTGCCCGCACTGGGCGCTCACCCGCTGCCTGCTTGGGCTCCCGCGCGTGGGCCGGTTCGACTTGCCCGTCGAGTCACTGCCATTCCAGCTTGCGACGTGTAACGACGAGCGTCCCGCATATGGACGCCACGTCGTAGAAGTTCACCCGGCTGTGGCGCTCTGGCTGTGGTGTCGCGAAGGTCGCAGCGCCACAGCGTCCTGCCACTACAAGAACGAGAGGGACCCCGCAGTGCTCCTCGAACTCTGGGACATACTCCGGAAGGTGCCCGCTGTCGCCACTGTTCTCTACGAGGTGCAAGACATCGTCCCGAAGTCAGATGACCAGCTCGACGCTCGCATCGCATACGCGCTCGGCCGGCTCTGGCTGGACGATCCGCTCTCGGTGCTGCTTCTTGGCAACGCAGACACCGGGGCGTTCCTCGTTCCGAATGTGCCAGACATCGAGAAGAAGTTCCGCTCCTTCATCGCGGGACTGCCCGACGCCTCCACTCGGGCAGACCGCGTTACCGGCTGACCGCTCAGACTCGTCGAGAGGGATGGCCGACCCTTGCCGAAGACTCGTGCCCGCGGGCGGGCGCTCCGCATACATCTCCGCGCGGCCACGGAAGATATCTCCGTTGCACCTGGAGATGGCCGGGGCTATCTCAACCTTCAGAGACGGCGAGAACGCCGAGAAGAGGCTTTCCGTGGCGCGGCTCCATCGGCCTCGCAGTGCCGTCCGGTGTCGACACGTGCCAGGGAGTCGCCCGGCGTGACGACCCGTTCGTTTGCCGAATGTTTGCCGGAGGCCATCTCGGCGGGTCCGCAGCCGGTCTCCACGCGCACAAAAGCCCTGCTCTTGAGCGTAAATGCGCTGGTGGACCGCAGGGGAGTCGAACCCCTGACCTCCGCCGTGCAAAGGCGGCGCTCTCCCATCTGAGCTAGCGGCCCATGAGGGGGCCAAGTATAGCGCGTGAGGTCAGGGAAACCCGCGTCGGGCCACCGGGCCACCGGCAGTTGGGTTGCGGAATGATTGCAGCCCGACCCGCTGCAGTAGGTCACGGTCTCAGTTCCTGCGCGGAGGTCTGCTCCGGTCGTCAGGCTTGTCGAGCACGACGACCTGTTCTGCCGGAGCGGCGACCGGCACACGCACGAGCGCCTCTCCCGCCCGGTTCCAGAGCAGCAACGATGTCCCGCCCGGTGAGAGCGAGAAGGACGGCGGCCGCTCGGCCGGCACCCCGTACTCGATCCGCTGCAGCTACTGCGGGACGACCTTCCCGTCTGGGCCGCGGATCGTCAGAGTGCACGGGCAGGTGTCGGCCCCGCGGACGTAGGTGATGTCGCCATCCGAGGATGAGGTGGTGTCCATGGGCTCTCCGGTCCGCCGGTTCTCCGGCCACGAGGCCATCTGCGGGTCCGTACCGCCGGGCCCCATGATCGTGGCCAGATCGACCGGCGACGTCGGCAACGCGTCCGGCGGCAAGGTCCATGATGCGGCTATAGGCGGCGCGGGCCGCCGCGGTGGCGAGCCAGGCGGACGACGACAGCTTCTCCGGCGCGCGCCCCCCTCAGCCTCAACGAAGTCGGGGCTCAGCTTCGCCCGTGCGGCGGAGCTGAGCCCCGGCAGGGACTGGTTCCGGATGCGCTCAGGCCTCTTCGGCCATCGCCTTCCCATACGACAGTGCGCAGTACGACTCCGGTCTGTCTGTGGAGCTCATTCTCGACCAGAAGGCCTGGTCGAGTCGATGGAGCTCGGTTGCGGCCTCACCCCACGGGCTGCGGCTTGGGGAACTGGTAACTCCCGTCGACAATCGCCTCGCGGGTTGCGTACAGCCGGACGAGGTAGCGCCATCCCTGGGGGGTGTAGATGAAGTTCGGCTGGTCCGGATCACCGCCGAAGTGGATCGTGACGCTGCCGTCATCGTTCGGCTCTGCAGTGACGCTGTTGACGATATAGGCGTCGTAGGCGTTCTTGACCACGCGCAGGTCGCGGTCGTAGACGGTGACCGACCAGAACCCGTCGACCGGGACCTCTCGCACGGTGAGCGCGTGTGGCGTCTTTCCGTCGTTCTGGGACGGGGTACCTTGGAGGATCAGCGCTTCGGTCGGCTCGGGAACTCCGGTCCACCCTGAAGCGCTGGCGACGTAGAACTTCACTGGGTCGACCTGATCGACGTCACCGAACGCATTCGACCAGTCGTCCATCGTGTAGTAGAGGGCCCTGAACGCGTCATCGATGCGTCGATACGAGTGCGGATCCCAGTTGGGGATCTCGAACGAGCCGGGCGACGCTTGCTCCACGACGATCTTGTCCTGGAGCTCTTGGACTGCTCTCACATCGGCCGGGTCGTTCGGGTCTACGAACGTGCGAAAGTTCACTCCGATGTAGCGCGTGCCTGCGTTCTCCCGCGTGATCGTGTACTTGTCGGGTCTTGTGGTGCTCAGCTTCAGATACTGGTCTTCATTCTGGACGAGCATCGACTGGTAGCGGCCATTGGTCTCGGGCTTCGTGATGGTCACTGGCTCCGTCAGATCGAAGACGCCCAATGAGTAGAGCGTGTCCCGGTTCTCCCCGATGCCTAACTGGACTTCGCCGACGGGTGCGAGACCCCTTACATGGTAGAACTTGCCGAGCCCGCCGTTGTCCACGGTTGCCTGAAACGAGGCATGGCAGTTGGCTCGCGGGTAGTTCTCCCACGTGACGGAGACCGTCCCGCCGACTTCTGTCTTGCGTTGCGTCTCGTCATTCATTGCCGAGGCTCCTCTCAAGCCGGTGTGCAGTCATACTGCGTGTCGTCGGAGGACGCGCCCCCGGCGTGGTGCACGAAGCTGGAACCAAGCCGCTGGCCCATCAGCGCGACGTACTGGTCGGGGACTCGGCAACAAAGCTGGCGGCCCACGAGGGGGATAAGCATAGCGCGCGCCTACGCGCCGCGCGCCGCGGCGTGGCGCCGCCGCCGGCGTCTGATCATCACGATCGCGAGCACGATGATCGTGATGATCACGATGGCGGCGATGACCGGCACGAGGAGCGCCAGCACCGTGACGATGACGGCGCCGATGTCCTCCAGGGTCGAAGCCACCGGCGCCCCGGCGCCCGCCGTCGAGACGTTCACGACCGGCCGCGCCGTCGCCTTCACGGCGTGCACGCCGCCGGCGATGAGGACGCCGGCCACGAGCAGCACGACCGGGCTCACCGAGCCGTGCCCCGAAGCGGACACGGCGAGCAACCCCCCGGCGGCCGGGCGCACCACGGTCTGGATCACGTCGTTCACGTGGTCCACGCCGGGCACCTTGTCGGCCACCACTTCCACGATCAGCAGCACGGCGATGAGGGCGATGGCCCACCACGCACCCAGCACGTCGTAGGGCTCGAAGAGATGGATCCAGCCGAAGCGCTCCGCCAGGGCGACGGCGAGCAGCGGGATGTAGGCATTGACCCCTGCCGGAGCGGCCAGAGTGAGGCCGGAGAGGATGTCCAAGGCTGGTCTCCCAGACGCGTCGTGGTCGAGAGGATCGTCGCGCGGCTATCGAGCCCGCCGGCGCAAAGCGGGCGCGCGGCGGGCGCGCTGCTCGCGCCCGCCGCGCACAAGCACGCTGTCAGGCAGGCCCGGCGGCCGGCTTGTTGAGCGCCGCGAGGCGCGCCTCGACCTCGGCGTCCTCGGCCAGATCGTCGAGGCCCTCGAACTGCGCGTCCAGGGACGATGCCGCCAGCTCGGCTTGGCCGGCGACCTTGGCCTCTTCGCGCCGCACCTTGTCCTCGAAGCGGCTGATCTCGCCGGTCGGATCGTTGATGTCGACGCTCTTCAGGGCGTCGTGCACCTTGGTCTGCGCGTCGGCCATCTTGGCCCGCGCCACGAGCTCGTCGCGCTTCGTCTTCAGCTCCTCCAGCTTGCCGGCCATGGAGTTGAGCCCGTTCTTGAGCGTCTCCACGACTGCCGACTGCTGGGCGATCGAGTCACCGAGGTTCTTGCCCTGGCCCTCGAAGTCGATCTGCCGCTTGAGGGCGACCCGCGCCAGGTTCTCGAAGCGGTCGGCTTCGGCCGTGCTTCCGGCGGCGCGCAGCTCCGCGGTCTTGGCCGCCGCGGCGGCGGCCTTTCTGCCCCAATCGGCGGCGGCCTCCACCGCCTCCCGCTGGTCGGCCTCCATCATGCGCAGGTTGCCGATGCTCAGCGCAACGGCCTCCTCGGCCTCGGAGATGCTGTTCGTGTAGTCGCGGACCATCTGGTCGAGCATCTTCTCCGGGTCCTCAGCGGAGTCGATAAGCGAGTTGATATTGGCGCGCGCGAGCTGGGTGATGCGACCGAGGATCGACTGCTGTGCCATGAGAGAGCCTCCCTTGGAGCCTGGTTGTGCCTAACTAGAAACGCCCGCCGCCGCTGCGGCGCATGCGCGTACCTCCGCCGCCGAAGCTCGGCGGGCCGACGCTGCCTCCGCCGCCGCGGCGGCCTCCTCCTCCGCCGCCTCCGCCGCCCCCGCGGCGGCCTCCGGACGAGCCGCCTCCGCCGCCGCCACCGGATACGGTGCTCGCGAGGATACCGCCGAGGAACGCACCGCCCAGGCCGCCGACGCCCGAGCCCGGCATGCCTTGCAGGCCGGCGGCCTGCTCCGTCTCCCCGCGCGCATCGCTGAAGGCGCGAGCCGCGAGCTCCTGCGCCTGGGCGGCGTGCTGCCCCGCCGTCACGGGGTCGGAGGCGCCGAGCGCGACGGCCTGGTCCAGCTCGCGCTGAGCCTCGGCGATGAGCCCGCGAGGGCCGCTCTTCACGATGCCGCGGTGCGTCGTGATGTAGTCTGCGGCGGAGGCGACCTCGGAGCGCGCCGCGATGAGCGTGCGCTCCAGCGACTCCGCGGCTTTGGCGCGCTGCGCCTGCGCGTCGCGCACCTGCTGCAGCGCCTGCTCGAGCGCGTCGTCGGCGTCCTTGAGGCGGCGCAGCGCCGTCAGCGGGTCGCGGCCGCCCTGCGGGGCGGCCGCCTCGACGGCGGCCGTGAGCGCCGCCTCTGCGGTGGCCACGAGCGGCTGCAGCTGGGCGCCGGCGCTCGCCGTGGCCTCGGCGATGTCGCGCCGCGTCTCTGCGACCGCCTCGTCGATGAGGGCCTGCGCACCCGTCAGGTCCTGGCGCAGCCGCTCGACGGAGTCGATGAGCTGCTGCGCCTGGGCGACGGCTCCCTCGGCCGCCATCGTCTCGACGGCCGCCTCGCCGGAGCGCCCCGCGGCGAGGTCGTCGCGACCCGCCTTGGCGTGCTCGCGGGCGAAGTCCATGCGAGACGCCGCCTCGGTCGGGGCGGTCGCCACCGGCGCCAGTGCCGCGGCCGCGTACTCTTTCGCGAGCTCGGCGAGCACCCGCTCCGCCTCCGGCCGGCGGGCCTCAAGCTCCGTGAGCTGCTTTTCGAGCTTCGCGAGAACTTCGGGCGCGTTGCGCTCAAGGTCGCGGAGCTTGTCGAAGCGCTCCGCCTCGGCGTCGAGCGCCGCGTTGGCCGCCGCCGTGTGCTTCAAGATCGTCGTCAGGAGCTCGCGCTGCGCTGCGTCTCCGGCGGCGGTCTCGAGCTCCTTGCGGAGCTTGAAGGCCTCGTCGAGCTCGCGCTGAGCCCCGGCGAGTGCCGTACTGAACGGCGCCGCCTGCTCCTCGCCGAACTGGGCAACGGCAAAGCCCAGCTCCTGGGTGCTGGTCTTCACGGCGTCGTCGGTGTCCACGAGCGCGGCGTTGGCCTGGCGCCGCAACTCCTCGAGCGGCGGCGCCGCCGCGCCCGTCACGCCCGCCGCGCCCGCGGGCGCCCCGTGCGAGCGCGCCCGCTTGACCAGCCACCAGATCACCAGCGCGACGACCACAAGGACCACAAGGAGCAGCAGCAGCCCGACCAGGGATGCTGCCGTGGACCCGCCCGACGCCTTGGAGACCGGCGTCGGCTCGTAGGCCGGTCCCGGCTGGATGGCCGCAGCGGTGACCGTCTCGCCGCGCAGCGCCTGACCCATGCCGGCGGCCGCGCCGAGCGCCGCGCCGGCCCAATCGTTCGCCGACAGCGCCGGCTCCACTGCCACCGTCATGACGTTGTCCAGCTCGGCCTGCGTCAGGGGGAAGTCCTGGTCCACCGAGTAGGCGTAGGCGCGATCCCCCGCGGCCACGGCGAGGAGCACGTCGCGCAGGCCGAGGTCGCTGGTCGTCGCGGTCTGGTCGGCCCACTCCTGCGCGCTGAGACCCGAGAAGGAGTCGACGTAGGCGACCCAGAGCTGGACGCGCTCGGTGTCCTGCAGAGTCTGGAGAGCCGCCACCACCTCGCCCTGCCGGTCGCCCAGCACGCCCGCACGGTCCTCGATCTGCGAGGCCATGCGGAAGGGCGCCTCGGCCGCGGCCGCCGCGGGCAGCAGGAGCAAGGCGGCGAGGGCCATGAAGACCGCGGTCAGGCGTAGCAGAAAGTCGCGGTCGAGCGACAGCCCAGAGGCCAGGCCTCGATGCTGCCGCACCCAACGGTGCGACGAACGCGGACCGGGAATCACGGGCTCCTCCTTGCGTGATCTGTGCGAAGTTCTGCGGCGCCCGGCACGTCTCGATGCCGCCCCTCCCGCAGGTCGGCATCCGCAAGTGCCGCTGCAGGCGCCGTGCTGCGCGCATGATACCCCCGCCACGGCCTTTCAATGCCGGACTACGGCAGTGACGTGAAGACGATGCAGATGTGGGCGCTCCCGTGAGCTGGCCGCTCACGTGGCCAGCAAGGCCAGGTGTAGCCTCCGGGGCGCAAAAGCCAGGCTGTCGTGGAGCCTCTTCCATCCGGCAGACTGGCACGGAGACTGAGCGCTTCCTGTGCCGGCGGAGCGTCTGGGTCTGACAGGCCGCTCCGCAGGATCAGCCGTACTTCACGCGCGGGTCGAGCCAGGTGTAGGCGAGGTCGACGACGAAGTTGCTCACCGTCACGAGCAGGGCCGCGAACAGCACCGTCCCCATGATGAGCGGCAGGTCCTGCGTCTG
>Ga0114951_10001269_pt1 | contig 31883 bp, 30 predicted proteins | sample AM7aDNAmetaG_FD_88677 | JGI IMG/M metagenome (GOLD analysis project Ga0114951, IMG submission 88677) | Freshwater microbial communities from Finland to study Microbial Dark Matter (Phase II) - AM7a DNA metaG | ecosystem: Environmental > Aquatic > Freshwater > Lake | place: Finland: Lake Alinen... | reverse complement strand
CGCCTTTAGCCCATCCCACAACACATCCCCAAAAGCCCCCGCCATGGCTTTTGCTGCATATTTGAAGTCGTCCCAAACCTGTTTAGGCGAGCGAAAGTCTGCGAACTGGCCTTTCAGCCAGTTTTTTACACACGCGACTGGATCCCTAATACAGCCAAAGAACTTTGAATTAAACCCAAAACTTGCATCCATTTCCCCTGAATTAGCTATTCCTCTGTCGCAATTCCACCAGGAAGCAACCGTATCAATTTTTCCGGTATAATAACAGTCATTTCCTTCGCAGATCTTTGTCGCAGTTCCTCGTTCTAGCCAAGTCCCTTTGACTTCATCAAAGTACCATAGAGGTATTGTTGCCGGAGAAGAATCGTTCTGGCTTACAGCAATCGGTATTCTAAGGTCCGCTGTTTTGCCAGGAGCAAGATCAAGTTTTTGTCCGGAATCATCTTTCACTTGGAGCTTTGCAAAACCAAACGTTTCTATTGCAGTAGTTGAATCGTCTTTTTGCTGTCCTTCAAAGTCTCCAGGAAAAGCCTGTATTTGTTGTGAATTTGTTGGATCAAAAGGAGTAACTGAAATATTTGCAGTGGTTGCTTGTGTGCTTTGTCCTTTAACTACAAAACTATTTGGCCCAGCAACAAGACCAGCACCAGACATTTCAACATTCACATCTGCAGCAGGATCAACTTTCAAAAACTTTTCTTCGGCAAACATTAACACGTCAAGTGGATAGTTCCCGTCTTGAATTGCATCAACTATTTTGTGTATTGGCACAAAACCGTTTTTTATAAAAGTAGCTGTTTTTTTTTCAGACAAACTTACGGTCATTTTGTAGTAACCTGATGAATCAGTTTTTGTCTGAAGACCATTAATTGTAACTTTAACATCCGCAAGTGGACTTAAGTCAGAACCAACAACTGTTCCACTAAGTTCGATGTTTGATAAGGTGACTTTGTTAGTATATCCGCCAATTCCCCCACCTTCTCCAACCAGCAAAGAGATCTGCGGCAGCAATAGCAAAATCGCCGCAATAATTATTATGATTGCAATTATTGCCCCGCCAATAACAAAGATTTTCTTATTCATTGGAGCTTTTGATGGAGAAGGGACTGTAGAAGGAGTCGCACTGCCTGCAAGCACTTTTAGTCTTTCAAGTTCTGCACTTGCTTCCGAAGAAATGGGAAGCGCATTTGGACTAACTCCGGGATTATTTTGTTCGGGCATATTCAATCACTGTAAAGCCTTGTCTAACTCGTTCTCGCTTAACTGAACACCTTTCTTTGTCTTGTGGAGAATCACATAAATTATGCTTTGGGTTATCTCTGCGCTCGGGCCTGTTATTTCAACCGCAACTGTTTTGTCAGAGAGAACGCCTTTTGCCCCAGAAATAGCTGCGAAACCATTGTTGGTGTCAATCGGAGTCATTCCTGCAGATAGTTCGGTGTACTTGCTTTGCGCCGAAGATGCAGTGTTATAGAGGTAAGTGGTTATTGATATCTTGTCGCCATTTACAGTAAGATAAACAGTATATGTTCCATTGCCTAAAATGTTTAAATTGTTGTAATTGCTTGTGAGAGAATAATTCTTGTATCCTATTTCGCTGAGGTCGTCAGAAATCAAAGGGTTTTTCGGATCAAAAGGCGGATAAGAAAACCTGTCTCCGACAGTGCATCCAAAAGTTGCGAAAACAAGAAAAGCGATGACGACCATAACAAGCATTTTTTTCATGAATAATTAACGCCGAGTGCATATTTAATGCTTTTTATTAATGGTTTTATTATGGCAAAAAAAGTCCCGAGCAAAATAAAGATTCCTGAACTTCTTGTTGGGGTAGCTGATTTTCCAGCAGCGATTGCGGCGGTAAAAAATGGCGCAGATGCAGTTTACTTTGGAATTAAAGGATACAATATGCGGGATCTTGGAACAAATTTTACTATCGAGGAACTAAATAAACTAATGAAGTATTTGCATAAAGAAAAAGTTAAGGGCTATCTTGCGCTTAATACGATTATTTTTGATAGTGAGCTCGCTAGCGTTGACAAAATATTGAAGGAGTCAAAGAAAGCTGGTGTTGATGCAGTAATTCTTTCAGACATGGGTGTTTTAGCTCTTGCAAAGAAAAACAAACTCAAAATATTTCTTAGCACACAAGCAAGCGTTTCAAATTCTTTAGCACTAAGAGAGTTTGCTAAAATGGGTGTGAAGAGAATAATTCTTGCGCGCGAACTTAATTTAGAACAAATTGCGCAAGTGAAGAAAACTGCAAAGAAGTTAGGTATTGAAATTGAGTGTTTTGTTCACGGAGCAATGTGTATTTCTGTTTCGGGTAGATGCTTTTTGAGTCATGAAGCTTTTGGAAGAAGTGCGAATCGGGGAGAGTGCTTGCAGCCATGTAGAAGAGCGTATTTCCTTGATGGCGACGCCCCAAATTTTGAGAAAAAAGAAGTGCATTTGCAAGGGGACACAATTCTTTCTGCAAAGGATATGAAAACGATTCAGTTTTTGGATAAAGTAGTTGCTAGCGGAGTTGATTCGATTAAGATTGAGGGACGAACTAAGCCAAGTGATTATGTTAGTGAAGTTACTAAGTGTTATCGAGAAGCGCTTGATGCAATTAGAGCGGATTCTTTTTGCTCTGAAAAAGTTGAGCAGTGGAATACTTCGCTTGCAAAAGTTTACAACAGAGGCTTTTCTGAAGGATTTTTCTTTCAGGTTCCTGCAGAAAACGATCTTGCTACTGGCCAAGGTTCGTTTCAGACTCAGAAGCGTACAAACGTTGGGATTGTGATTAATTATTTTGTAAAAATCGGTGTTGCAGAAATAAAACTATACGATAACCTAAAGGTCGGAGACAAAATACTAATTGAGGGGGAAACTACTTTCATTGAACAAAAAGTTGAGAGCATGCAACAACATCACAAGGAAATAAAGAAAGCTTGTAATGGAGAGATGATTGGAATAAAAGTTAGTGAACGCGTGCGACCTAACGACAAGGTTTTTGTTTTAGAGAAAAAGAATTAGCAGTGCTTTTTACAGCTTCTTTTCACTGTCGGCTCAAAGGCTAGTTATTCTTCGTAAACTGAGCCTTTTCTCTTTCTGACAAAAAGAACTGCCCCAACTACAACTATTACTGCCAGAAAAACGGCCCCTAACGCAAGCGAGTTGGATGCACCAAAACTTAATAACCCGCTTAGAGGGTTTTGTTGTTTCTCTTGCTGAGTGATGAGTGCATTAAGATCAGAAGTTATTTTCTCTATTGATTCCTGTTTTGTGTTGCTGTCCTTTTGGAGTGAGGAAAGTTCAGAGCTGACCTTTTTGAGTGAGTTTGTAAACTCCGTTTCTGACTTGTGAAGTGCATCTAGTTCGCTCTGCTTTGAATTCAAATCCTGTCTTAGCTGAGAAATTGTTTGTTCGAGCGAACTTATTTTATTAACAAGCTCGTTTTTTTCTGAATAAGAAATCGCTCTAAAAAAGTCTACGCTTGTTTCGGTTGAATCTACTTGGGTCGTACCATTAAACACTTGAGCTGAAATGGCTTCTGTGCCCTCATTCATTCCTGAAACAGATAACACTAACTCGTTTGCCAAAAGGCTATAAGCAACAACACTCGAAGATTTCTGTGTTTCATCCACAAGAACTTTTCCTGATCGACCATAAGCATCAAATAGTAAGTAATTGTCTAAGAAAACCTTTAGGTCCTGCCCGTCAGTTATTGAGTGACTAATACTTATCGACCACTGAGTTCCGGCAGGAATTGCGGGCTCAACTGAAATACTCAGAGCACTTACGCTTGCGCAAAGCGAAGTAAGCAAAAGCAGACAAAGTAATGGCTTTACGGCACGCATACATGAATTGCGGCTTGGACGTATTTAATTGTTATGGCTGGGACCTTGAAAAAGCGCCCTTTTTTATAAACTAAAGTCGCTTTATCGCTAAAATTTCCTCAAAACCTAAAAATAAATACTCCCTTTCCCTACTTCTAAACATGGAAATAGACTCGCTTGACTTCTTTGGGTATAACGCAGATCAGCTTAAAGTTCTCAATCTTCTTAAAGAAGCTCGCGCGGATTCAAAGAAACCAAAAAAGAAACTTCTCTTAATGACGGCTCCGTCTTTTGTCGTTGATTTTGATTACATGCACTTTGTTCCAAAAATGAGGGGACTTGGTTTTGACAAAGTTACTGAACTCACTTTTGGTGCAAAAGTTGTGAATGAGCATTACCACAAATATATTCACGAGCACTACGCAAGTTATGTTCGTCCGCAAAAGGGAAAGGGAAAAACTAAAGTAAAGGATAAGAATTTTCAGGACAAATTTATTTCTTCAGTATGTCCAACAAGTGTGAATTTGATAATGACAAAGTATCCAACGCTTAAGCACAGTCTTCTACCTTTTGATAGCCCTATGGGTGCGATGAGTAAGATTGCGCGAAAAAACTTTCCGGATCACACAATAATCTTTCTTGCGCCGTGTTCTGCAAAGAAGCTTGAAGCAAAAACAATTATTGGAAAGAACAAGAAGCCCTTTATTGAGGCGGCTCTTACTTTTGCTGAAATGAAACAAATCGTTGCGAAAGAAAAACCTGCCCCCCCTCTAAAAGGAAAAGAACCTCAACTCTTTGATTCTTTCTATAACGATTACACAAAAATCTATCCCCTTTCAGGCGGACTTAGTAAAACTCTTCACGCAAAGAGCATACTTCTAAAGAAAGAAATTGTTTCTTGTGATGGATGTACTGACATAATAAAACTTCTACAAAAAAATCCTCACAAAGTATTTTACGATATTTTGTTTTGTAAAGGCGGGTGCATTGGCGGGCCAGGAATTGCTTCGCACGTCCCAAAATTTGTTAGAAAGAGGCGCGTACTCAATTATCGTTCAAAGTCAGACCGCGAAAGCATGCACGGTATGCAGGGCCTTGACAAGTACACAAAGGGACTTGATTTCTCCAAGAAGTTTTAAGCATTTTAACGCTTTCGCTCCCAAGAATTTTGTATGATATACCACGTAATAACAACTCCTGAATGCAATCTTTGTTGGCCCGGTTCCGCCCAGGCGCAACGGAGCAGCATCTTCGCTTTGCTCGATGCAGCAGGAGGGGATTAAATGATATACCACGTAATAACAACTCCTGAATGCAATCTTTGTTGCCAGTATTGTGGGGAGAAAGCTTTCTCTGAACCCGAAAGTAAGTTAAACTTTGAGTCTGTTCCTTCCGCGCCGCAGTACACCCAAGCCCAACTTAATTCTTTTTTGAAGCGCGATAAAGACAAACCGATTTCAGTAGTATTCTACGGTGGCGAGCCTTTGCTTAACATTGATTTTGTAAAAGAATTGATGGATTCGCAAAGCAAATACAAAACCGTTAAGAACTTTTTAATACAAACAAACGGGACTCTTCTTCATAAGCTTCCAAAAAAGTACGTGAATCGTTTTCATACAATACTTGTTTCAATTGATGGTTCAAAAAGTACTACTGACAAAAACCGCGGAGAAGGAACTTACCAAAAAGTTGTTGATAATTTAAACCTTATTAGAAAAAATGGTTACAAAAAAGAAATTATCGCAAGAATGGCTGTTGAAGAGCCAACTGATTTTTTCAAAGACATAACCTTTCTTTTAAATACGGACAAAGAAAATCCCAACTCCGATTTTGCTTTTACTTCTATTCATTGGCAACTTGATGCAAACATGTGGACTGATTACAAAAAAAGAAACTTCACAGAGTGGAGCAAGAAATACAACTTGGATGTTACAAAACTTGCAAACTTGTGGCTTTCTGAAATGAAGAAGGGGCGCGTTTTACGTTTGTACCCATTTCTTGGAATAATGAACTCTCTTCTTTTCAAAACGCAGTATTATTTACGATGCGGATCCGGAATTGGAAACTTTACTATTCTCCCTAACGGAAAAATCTCTTCCTGTCCAATAATGTCTGGCGTAAAAGAATACTATTTGGGGGACATAAAAACAACAAACCCTTCTACTCTTCCATTCAAACTAACCGTAAAAGGCAAATGCGGCAAGTGCTCGCTTTATTCCTTGTGCGGAGGAAGATGCCTCTACTCAAATCTAAATCCTGTTTGGCCAAAGGAAGGAATTGACGAGATTTGCCAAACAATTGAACACTTAATTAATGAAATGAAACGCGTTATGCCTGTTGTTCAAAAACTTCTTGACGAAAAGAAGATTAAGAAAAAGGATTTAGAGTTCTTGAAGTACAATTGCGCAGAAATAATCCCATAGCATTCTCTAACCCTGTCGCAGACAGGGTGTCAGCGTATTCCGGTGCGCCCGATCTAGTCCCCTAATGGGGACGTGACCCGCAAACCCAAAGGTTTGCTTGGTCGGAAGCGGGCAAGTACAATTGTGCGGAAATAATTCCTTGAGATAATTGCGTTTGTCTGAAACTCACGCAGAACTCACAAATCAATTAAAGATATTCTGAGTTTTCCTTCTTTTGTAATCCCGTGCACTAGTACGTTTGTAGGGCTAAACTTATATCTTCCTTCAGTTGATTCTCGCCAAATCTTTGCTAAGTGCTTCCTGAATTCGTTGTAAGCTTTTTCTGTTAACTCGGGAGTGATTCTTTTGTTCTGCTTTTGGTTAAGAAAACGTTTACATAAAAAATACTCGGCGCGAGGAAGTTCAATTATTGAAGGCTTTTCATTTATCAATTTCCATAGTCCTTTTAGGGCATGATAGTGAAGCAATTGTTCCATGTTTGGGACGTGAAAATGTTCCTGCACATCCAACCCCCTTATTGTTTCCCCGTGGACTTTTACAAAAACAAAGTTTTCAAGAGGTATTTTGTTTGCTTTCAAATAACCAACAAGTCTCTCTTGTGTAGCTAGGGCGTCTTTTAGATCTTCTCGCTTTAACACGAGCCCTTTATTTTGCTTTCTTCCAGCAGTTATTGTTCGTCTACTGCGTGTGATTCCTACCATTGTTGCTTTTGGGTATCTTGACGAAAGAAATAACTCTTCAGTAACAAACCGTGAACGTTTGCCCCGATATTCGCTCACAAAACTTTCGGCGCGCTTAGTAAAACTAGCTAGTCTTCTTTTTCTACCGCTTAATCCCATAAAATTCCTTCTTTTTGAGACAAAAATAACTACTAAATTTTGGGGATTTAAATTTCTTTAAATGCTAAATGACCCCACTACTCAACATTCTTTTTTATTTTTGCAATAAAGAATTGTTGGGTGTCGTTGTCTTGCGGATATAATCTTGCGCACCCAGGGCATAACTTATTTTCCCTGATTTTGATTCCTTCAATCTTAACAGGAAGTATTTCGGCATTTTCTCTCAATTCTACTAAGAAATTTACTACGTCTTCGTTTTCTTCTGGCGCAAAAGAGCAAGTAGAGTAAACCATTACTCCGCCGTTTTTGAGTGCATCAAACGCTGCTATGATTAAACTCTTCTGTAGTTTTTGCTTTCTTTCAACAACTCCTTTGTTCCACCCTTCAAGTGCTTCTCTTCGTTTTCGCACCAAGCCTTCGCTTGAGCAGGGAGCATCAAGGAGTATTTTGTCAAATGTTCCTTTAACGTTTCTAAAATCTTTTCTTTCGAGTTGCACGTTATCTAGCTTGAAAAGAAACTTGGTTTGTTGCAAGCTCTTAAAACGAGTCTCGTTCACATCGCAAGCAACCACTTTTTCAGCAAAGTTACTTAATTGAACCGTTTTCATTCCGGGTGCGGCGCATGCATCAAGCACTGTGTCGGTTTTTGTTGGAGCAAGAACAAGTGCGGGAAGCATCGCGGCTTTTTCTTGCATCGCTATTTTACCCATTCTACTTTCTGGTAACTCGCCCGGGCGTTCCATGTCAATGAAATATGCTTGCGGATGAAAAGAGTAGGGTGCGATTTTAGCGCCTTTTTGTTTTAGAGAAGCAACCGTTTCTGCAACAGGGGTTTTGTTTGTGTTTATCCAAAAACTCTTGGGTTGTTTAGTCTTTATTGTTGTGAAAAAAGCGTCCCACTCTTTACCGAGTAGCTTTTTGTACTTTGTAATGAATGCTTCGGGGAAATATGTTTCTCTTGCCATAAAAACGCCTTTACTTTTTAGTATAAAATTGGGGTTTGAAAGAGTTTAAGTAAGTTAAGTTTGGGTTTTAGTTAAGTTGGGTGAGTTCCTTTTGCGGGGTCACTTGCTAATGAGTTTGCTAAGGATGATTTGTGTCAGTTAGCGTGCCACCGAGATTGTCAAGAGTATTGCTTATTCCCGAAAGATCAGTTCCGATATCAGTAATTGTGCTCTTTGCTTGTGAATCCGAGGTTATTTTTATAGGATTACCTGTCTGATCATTTAAAGCACCGTTCATCATAATCGCTGCTGCGCCAACCACAATAATAGCTATTACAACAACTAGCACTATCAGCATTTTTTTATTCATAAACATCGCCTCGCATTACTCCAACAATATCATTAACACTTCACTTAGCATATTTTCTTTTAGAGCGCTTACATCATCTTTCACTTGCTGTGCTTTTGTTTCATCAAAGGAATCTATGTTTGCCTTTATGAAGTTCTTTATGTCGTCAATCTTAAGTTTTGCGTTCTGGAGAACCGTTACTGCTCTAGTGAATTTGTCAGCACTGTTGGTGTCTCCTTTTGTAGAGTAGTAATCTGCAAGAGCACTAACTTTGTCTATTAGTTTATCAAACTCGATCTTCAAATCTTCTAGTTTCAATGCTAGTCCTAAAAGTGTTAGTTTGTCAGGAACTTTTATTGGAGTGATCTGTGTTGTTGCGCCTACACAATCTGCAAAGTTCACGCATCCGTTTTCATCAGTTTTTACATAAAACTGACCATTCATATCGTTGCAGGAAGCGTATTTTTCTTCAGGGATGTCTTCTTTTTTAATGCAGGAAGTGCTTGTGCTCTGTGCGCAAGTGTATTGTGGGCACCCTGAATTGTCATTTGTTACAATAACTTTTCCATTTGAGTTATAGCACTTGTCTTTTAGCGCTTTTATGTCTTCATAAGCCTGCACCGAGCAATTATGCCCTGTGTTTGAGCACTCTTCGCTAACACTAAAATCAGTTACGGTTCCTTGCGTGCATGTTGAACTATTATATGTTGGCAAAACTGGTTGGGTTTGTGAGATTTGATTTGGATTTTGTGTTGTTGGTTGAGCAGCAATCATTGCAGGAAATTGTCCTGTAGCGGATGATGTTCCGCCCGAAGTTGAAGAAGTTGCTTGAGGAATAATTGCCGAGCAGTCAAACTTTGCATACCCGTTGGTTCCATCCAGTGTCGTGTAAGCATATCCGCCGCATGTGCTCTTCCATGTTATGGTGTCGCCTTTTCCGCCATAAACATCTGCAACGCAAGCAGTCTCAGAAGGGCAGCTTATTGTGGTTGTTCCGTTGTTGTCAGTTGCGCCGGTACTACTAATTGCAACAAAGCATGAGGGAGTAACGCACCCAAATTTGCCGTCATCAGAGTAACATTTCTGTGAATCTGTCGTATTGCTAAATACGCATTTCACTTGTTCTTTTACAGCATCATCGCTTCGGCATGTTTCTCCGCAGCTCCTTGCAGCATACTCCTTCCATGTTGCTTCAGTTTTGCATGATTTTGGTCCGCCTTCATTGTGAACTGTTCCGTCAGAGCAAGTCCAAGTAGCATATCTGTACTTTGGCATGCGGGGGGCGTTGTTTGGTGTGCATAGCGGGTATTTGCAACCGCTTGCAGCAGTAACAAATGTTATTTTTCCGTCAAAGCAAGTCGGAATTGCATAAGCTGGGCAAGTATAGGCAGGATTTAATTTTCTGCAATAACCTACTGGATCTGTCATGTTTACTGGATTTGTAAGAACACATTCATCGCCCTGGGCGCACTGTATTCCTGCTATTCCTCCGCACATTGATCCGCATTCCCCGTCAAAGAGCGCTGTGATTCCTTCGCAAAGTGCGGAGCATTTGTTGGAGTAAGTTTTTCCGTTAGCACCGCAAACCGGATTGTAATCTAAAGTGCAAGCGCATGCTGGCGTAGTGGTTGTTGCGGAAGAATTAGAGTCATTAATGCTGTTGGAATCATTTTGTGTATTAGAATTAGTTGGAGCGGGGCAGTCCTTTGGGCAGTTGCAATAATTTTCCCATGGTTCGCAAGTATTGTTTCCGCACTTTGAGCAAACGCTTGCGCCAACAAGGTTTTCGCATTTAGTGAATCCTGCGTTAGTTACAGTTCCGGGAGTGACAGTTGTTGTGCTTCCATTAGTTGTTATTGTTGGAGAGGTAACTGTTGGAGGAGTTACTACCCAAACTTTTGTATTCGGAATCGCTATTAATCCAGAGCAGCATTGATACCCTGGATAAACTGGCATTGTTTGCCCTTCAGGAGTGCATGCAATAACGTGCGGAGGATTTGCATTTGTAGGAGTTCTATTTATGTCCTGGTTTTGGTCAGCCGCAAACGCGATACTTCCAAAGAGAACTAAAAGTACTATTGAAGCACTAAGAATTCTTAGAACATTTGAATTTGCTTTACTTGCCATTTGTATCAACCCATTATGAGCCTTTTCCACTATTTAAGGATTTACTTTTGTTTTTGCTTTGCCCGCACCATTTTACGGTTTTTAGCGATTTTTTCGGGTTTTTTGTTCTCTAATTCAGTTTTTTAAGGAGTTAGGGTCAAATAGAGTTTAATAGAGCGTGATATACTTATGGAAAAAAGACCGTATGTTAAAGAAATGACTGAAATAGAAGAACTAAAGTACCAGTATGACAAGGCAGTAAGAAATAAGGACAATCTCGAAAAGAACTTCGCAAGAAGGAAGAAACTTCACCTCTTGGACGACGTTACTGAGAGAGAAATCCTTGACGAGATGAGGAAGACTACTGAGGAAGTAAGTTTCCTTGGAAGAAAGATGAGGTCAATGGAATCCCAGCAGCTCCGATCGAGCATTACTGAAGGAAAACTTGATCTCGGAAAGAAGAATAAGTTCTTCGAGTAAGATCCTTTCTCCAAAATCGATTAGTAGCCAGTGTCATGCGGTAGTTAGAACTACTTCCGCGGACTAAGTGGCAATTTTAAGTTACTTCCCCTGCTCACTAGCTAATGGCCCCAGCCTAAAATAACTAACAACTTACTTAACTCCCAGTTCTGTTTTTATATAGTAGAAGAAACTATTAGGTAAAATGTAGAAGAAATATAACCTATAAAAAAAATAAAATGTAGAAAACTGTTAGCTATAAAAAAAGGGGATGTAGAAAAACAAAAAGAAGGTGTAACTCTAAATGAAGAAATGCTCATTTTACGAGGAATCAAAAAATGATTTCGTGAACTGCACCGCGTGCAGGCATTACTGTACTATTCCTAAAGGTGGTTATGGTATATGCGGCGCAAGAAAAAATGTTGGCGGCAGTTTAATGCTTCTGACTTACGCAAAACCGGCTTCGGTTAGCATTGACCCTATCGAAAAGAAACCGCTCTTTCATTACTTGCCGGGCTCGCAAACTTTTAGTGTTGGTTTTTATGGGTGCAACTTTCGTTGTGCTTTTTGCCAAAATTTTGATCTTTCAACAACAAAGGGTTCAAACCTAGAGCAATCTGTTGCGTCCCTAAAAGAACTTACTCCTGCGCAACTAATTGAGAGCGCTAAAAAAACTGAAGCAAAAAGTATCGCTTTCACTTATAACGAACCCGCAGTTTCCGCCGAATATAATATTGAGGCAATAAAACTGACAAAGAAAGTAAAACTTGCAGAAAAATCAAATTCAGAAAAATCAAAGAGTGAAAAACTTGGTACGGTGTATGTGAGTAATGGATACGCAAGTAAGGAGCAGATAAAGGTTTTGAAAAAAAGTGATTCAAAGCTTGACGCAATTAATATTGACCTGAAAAGTTTTAGCGAGGATTTTTATAGAAAGCTTTGCGGTGCGCAGCTAGAGAATGTACTTAATTGTATAAAAGAATTTCAAAAAGCTGGAACTTGGGTAGAACTTACTACTTTACTTATCCCTGGAAGAAATAATTCTCCTGATGAACTAGCACAAATGGCTTCTTGGATTAGGGATCTTGACAAAAACATTCCTTGGCACGTCACAGCTTTTTTTCCTACGCACGAACTAAGAAATGTTCCTCCAACTACAAGGGAAGAAATTGCTACTGCCCTAGAAATAGGAAAAGAAGCGGGCCTTAGACATGTGTATGGCGGCAACTTGCATGATTCAACGCTCCAAACAACTTGGTGCTCAAAATGCGGAGCAGAACTTATAACTCGAACACAACAAGCAGGGGTAGAACAAAAAGGATTAAGTAAAAGTAAGTGCGTTGGGTGCGGAGAAAAAGTTGCAGGGGTATTTAAGTAGAAATTCAGTAAAAAATTAGTTAGAAAAGTTGTTTTTGTTTTTGAGGTGATTTTGGGTGGCAGAGAAAGGAAAAGAAAAAAAGAAAGATAGTTGCGCTTGTGAGCATCACCATACAGACGAGCACTCTTGCGAAAGTTCCAATACTTGTTCTTGTCATAATCACGCTCCCGCACTACGAATGCCGGTCGTTGCTGGATCTTTTTACCCTGCCGATAAATCACAACTAGTTTCGCTTATTGAAAAACTCTTAAAAGAAAACAACTTCTCGCTCACTGCAAAAAAACTTGGTATAGATTACAAAAACATTCGTGCAGCAATTGTTCCGCACGCAGGATATGTTTATTCTGGTCCGACGGCAGCGGTCGTGTATAACGCTGTAGCAAACACTTCCCCAAAAAGAGTAGTTCTTCTCGGCCCATCACATCAAGCACCACTAAATGATGCTTATTCTTTTTCAAGCAATTGGCTTACGCCGCTCGGAGAAGTAAAAATTGACAATTCTAATCTTGCTTTTGAGAAAGTTTTGGATGATTTTGAGCATTCGCTTGAAGTACAACTCCCTTTTCTTCAAACGATTTTCAAAAAAGATTCATTTACTTTCACTCCGATAATTTATGGAGAAATAAATGAGAAAGAACTAGCTAAATCTGTCGCAGCGCTTGATTCAAAGAACACTTTGTTCCTTGCAAGTTCCGATCTTTCCCACTATTTGCCTTACACTGAAGCAAAAGTAATTGATGCTGAAACAATTGAAGCGATTCTTGCGCTCGATATTGAAAAATTTATGGAAGTTGGGGATGCTTGCGGTAAAATTGGAATCGCCGCTTTAATGATCTTAGCAAAAAAGAATAAATGGAAAGCCGCGCTTCTCGATTATAGAAACTCTGGCGATACTGCTGGCGACAAAAAAGGAGTTGTGGGTTATGCCGCAATTATTTTCGTTAAACAATAAAGAAAAAGATTTTTGTGTCGCACTTGCGCGAAAGTCAATACAACACTTTCTTGAAAACAATTTCTCACTTGAGCTTGGCGAAGCTGAAATAAAAAAGCTTCCAAAAAAGTTACTAGAAAAAAAGGCTTGTTTTGTAACATTAAAAATAAATGAGAGGCTCAGGGGTTGTATTGGCCACCTCTCTGCAAGTCAGTCGCTTTTCCTTGACATCATTGAAAACGCTTACAATGCGGCTTTTGAGGATTCCAGGTTTCCAATACTAAATAAAAATGAATTTGAAAAAGTAACGGTCGAGGTTTCTGTTCTTACTGATCCAGAAGATTTGCTTTTTAGCGATGAAAAAAATTTGCTAGAAAAGATTCGTCCTGAAATTGACGGGCTTATTTTGCGTAAAGGACGCTGTTCTGCGACTTTTCTTCCAAGCGTTTGGGAAGAACTTACCGATAAAGAACAGTTCCTTTCTCAGCTTTGTGCAAAAGCGGGGATGTCTCCTAACGAATGGCGGCTCCCTGGCCTAAAAGTACAGCGTTATGAGGCAATTAAGGCCCAAGAGAAGTAAGCAAGAAAGGGTTTTGAGTGATTTTATTGACCTGAAAAGTGACCAAAAGTATGGTTATGTATATACTTGCCCTTCTTTTCGCACGCTTTTTAAATCATTGTTAGAGGGAAGTAGTTAGAGAGTTAGTAAGTGCTTTGGAGGAGTGATTGTATGCCTAATATTACGCTTGTTTTGGATGACGGAGAAGAAGTTTTCAAGTCCCTTAAGACTTTAGCAAAAGAGAAGAACATCCAGTATGGAACTATTACCGGTGTAAAAGGCGCAATTAAGGACTTTGAAATTGTTACTCACGGACAGCGCGGAACCGTTGAAAGAATGGCTCACAAAAAAGAATTCGAAGTTAACGCTATGAGCGGAAAACTTGAGTACCGAGACAAAGAAACAAGACTCAAACTTAACGTCTTAATATCAAGTTCAGGATTTACTCCAATGAGCGGAGAACTTTTGAATGGTAAAGCTGCCGGAAGACTCGAGATATCAGTAAAGAAGACTGATCTTGGCAAAATGATTGAAGCTTAAATTCCGAGAACTTTTTCGGATTTTTTATTTACTCTTCATGACGTCAGAATCTAAAAAAATAAACTTAACTAAAGAAAAGAGTAATTTACTTCCAACTCAACTTCGTTTCTTTTTAGTCTACTTCTTTTTCGTAGTGCCCGCGAGTGAACTTTGATACTTTCTTGGCTTGGGCTCCGCGAGCTTTTTTCTTCGCATAATCTAGTGACAGAAGAACTTCTTCTTTTTTGGCAGAAATAAGATCTATTCCTATCATTCCAAAGCCCTTAAATTTCTCAAGCTCAAATAGCATGTCAACAGGCAGAGGGTTGTAGAGTCTCATCACTCCGCTTTCATCAAATATCACGCGGTACTCAAATCCTTTTCGGTCAACAAGTTTCCATTCTTTCTTTTTCTTCCAATCAATTGCTTCGCTTCGAGTATAAGCCTTGGAAGTCATAAGAACAGGATAGAAGAAAACTAGCGGAGCAAGATGTTTTCTTTTTGCCATTACTTTTAATTGAGCAAGTGAGCACTCTACAGAAGGAACAACAATATCTGCGCCAAGTCCGACCAGCGCTTTTATTGAAAGTGAATTAAATGCGTTAAGTTCTCGATCAACCCAAAACTTACTGGAAGGATTTTTCTTTTTGCGTTCTGTAGCAACGCGCAGTGCTCCTAAGTTTGAACAAATAATTCCATCTTCTTTAACTGCTGACGCAAAATCTTCAACCATCGAAGTACTTTGTATATTAGGCGACTTTACAAGCATCTTTTTTCCGGCAAAAAGAGCCTTCATTTTTGCAAGGCTAGCGCTATTTTTGTAATAGAAAGCCATTGAGTGAAATTCAGGCGATAAGTTTAGCGCAGCAGCAACTTCGGTTTGTGCTTTTTCAGCTATTTCTGCCTCAGCAAATACAACAAACTCTGTTTCAATTATCTTTTCTGTTTCTTCATCTTTTGTAAGTAACTTGGCTAGTTTTTCAGCAAATTCTTTTTCATCAACTTCCTTTCGGTTCTTCAAAAACAATTCTTCTTTCATCGCTAGTAAAACTTCGTTCTTGAAATCTTTCAGAATGCTTAATGGGACAAATGGTTTGCCTTTTATTTCAGCAGAAAACTCTTCAGGTTCAAAAAACTCGGAAGCTTTGAACACTTTGTCTTTTATGAGTTCAGCGCCAGTTTCGTTTTTAGTGGATTCTTGTACAACAAAATTAGAGTTCACTCGCACTTTTTGTCCACCGAATTCTGCTACTGCGCAAAGATTTGCTCCAGACACCGCAAACACTCTTAATTTGTACTTAATCAGCTGTGTTCTTTTAAGTGAAGCAAACGCCATATCTGCAAGTCTTCTGCTTGAAACAAAATACAAGTCCTGACCCATCTCAACAAATGGTCGCTTGCCGGTTTCGACGAAAACAAATTGTTTTCCAAAAGATCTATCGACTTCTTTAGTTCCGACAAGTATTCTCTTTACAGTAAACTCTTCAGCGCCATCAGCTTTCACTACAGCCAATTTATCCCAAATCTGTAATGGTTCGTAAAGTTCTAATTTTAGCATTCCTTTGTTGAAGCCCACAATATTTGCGGCCTTTACTCCTTTATGTGCGGGCGTAATAGGATAAGTCATTTCTTTGTCTTCAAACAAATATCCGCGAGTGGGTTCTCTTTGGAAGGCGATTTGTGTCATCTTGATATCTTCATCTCGGAGTTGTTTGTCTCCGCCACCAAATCTTGTTTTCTCTTTTGCTTCCGCAGGAAAACAATCATCAATCGCTCTTCGATAAGCTTTTGCAACAGCCGCAACGTAACTTATTCCTTTCAGTCTTCCTTCGACCTTAAATGAATCAATTCCCGCATCAACAAGCGCTTTGACTTCGTGTATCGAAGTTAAATCTTTCATTGAGAGAACAAACTTTTTGTCAATCTTTTTATCGCTAAATTTTGGAGTTGCTCCTTCTTCAGGTGCTTCAAATAAATCATAAGTCATTCTGCAAGGCTGAAGGCATACTCCGCGGTTTCCTGATTTATTAAAAGCAAAGGAGCTGAACATGCACTGGCCTGAATATGAAAAGCAAAGCGCTCCGTGAACAAAGCACTCAATATCAACATTTCTTTTTGCCATCGCAAGGCGTATCTCTTTTACTTCGATTATACTTAGTTCTCTTGCAAGCACAATTCTTTTTACGCCAAGATCGGCAAGCATTTCTGCGCCTTGAACACTATGGCAAGTCATTTGAGTGGATGCGTGGAGTTCAAGTTTTGGTAAGAGTTTTTTTAGGGCGCTCATTAGTCCCAGGTCTTGTAATATTACTGCATCAATTCCGGCTTCGTAAGCTTTTTTTGCTAGTTCTATAGCTTCTTTCATTTCAGAGTCTTTTATTAGAACATTAAGCGTCAAGTAAGCTTTTTTTCCGTACAAGTGGCAAAAATCAACCGCGTCTTTTATCTCAGCGTCAAAGAAATTCGCTGCAGGAATTCGTGCATTAAACTTTTTTCCACCAAAGTAGACAGCGTCCGCTCCATTGATTATCGAAGCTTTTACCATTTCGATAGTGCCGGCAGGCATTGCAAGCTCTGGCTTTCTGTACGCTGTGCTCATAAGTATTGACTAATTCGATGGGTTTTTCAATTACACCGGCACTGAACCTACGCAGGGCTTAAATGCAAGTTTTCTCGAAAATTGCTTTATGAAAGCATTTTGTGATTTGCCAGCGATCACGCAAAAAGAGGTTCATTGTAAAGTTTGCACGCTACTTGCTGAGGGAAATGGGTATAAGAAAATAAGAAAAATCTTGGCAGCAGACGGAATTAGAATATCTTTAGGTACACTTTCTTATTGGTGCAACAAAAAAACGGCATTTACTTCCAGAAATAATTCTTTCTCTGCAAAACCAACTGCGGAGCTTGCTTATGCTCTTGGGGTATTGTTTGGTGATGGCGCTATATCGCATCACAAAAAGAACCACGATTATTGCATTCACCTTGGCGCTATTGATAAAGAATTTGTAGAAAAGTTTTCTTTTTGCATCTCAAAAGTTCTTGGAAAATCAAAAGCATATCCAGTTCATGTGTGCAAATCAGGATTATTTGAAGCAAATATTAGAAGCAAAGAACTTTACTTTTTCGTTAAATCATTAAAAGAAGATTTTGAGAAAGTAAAGCCGTTTGCGGAAAGGTTCCCTGCAGAATTTATTCAAGGACTGGCTGATTCGGAAGGGTGCCCGGGCATCAGCGCTAGTTCCCAATTTGTTGTTAACGTGAGCGTTGCAAATAGCACTAATTTAGAGTTGCTTGAATATTCAAAATATTTGCTTGAGAAGCATTTTAGGATTCATTCAAGAATCAATTTAACCAAAACACCCGGAATGTCAGATTCGATTATCGATGGCCGGTTGATAACCCGAACAAAAAATTTATATTTATTAAGCATAGGGGAGTTTAGTTCTACAAAAGAATATTGTTCAAAAATTAATTTTTCAATAATTAGAAAAAAACAAAAGCTTGAAGATGCAATAAAAATAAAAGAAAAGTTTTGTGCTTCACAACGAATTCAAGAATGGGAAAAACTTTACTATAAAGTCGGAACCAGATGGAAAAGATTTGTTATGTATAACTCACGCCTTGGCCGGGATTTGAACCCGGGTCGCACCCGTGACAGGGGTGAATCCTAGACCACTGGACGATCAAGGCGTACTTCAATTTAGCCTGCGCTTTGCTATAGGCTAGTTGTCTATTCTAAAGAAACAGGAAGGGGAAGTATTAAAAAAGATTTTACTGTGCCTTTCCAGCATTAGCTAAAGTTTTGGCGGTCTTTGCTGCCTCGTATAGTGCCCCATAGCAGTCCATCTGGGTTATGTCCATCCCTACCCCTTGGGTTTGCATTTTCTGAACAAGATCCGCTGGAGCTACTTTGCATATTGCATCAAGGCCGTTCATGAACTGGGGAACGTCTTTAGCTTTTTGCATTTGCAAGTAAACTTTACAGTTGTTTCCGTCAGTTCCAATTACTTGGAAGTAGAAGGAGTTTTGTGGGTCAGGAGTAAATGTTCCATAAGCTGCTTCGCAAGTCATAAACGAAGCTAACAAGCATTCGCCATTTGTGTCGCATGCTTTTCCGTTTGGAACTGGTTTTTGAACAGTTGGACCAAAGCAGCCGCTTACTATAAGCACTATTGCAAGCAAAACCGCTATAGCAAAAATTTTTCCTTTCATACACATCAGTTAATAATTTATTAGGGGCAAGGTCTTTTTATGGCTAACGTTTTGCAGCTAGAGGTAGGTGGCTTTGACAAGAATTACTCTTATTTAGTCACTGGCAAGAGCAAAAACGAAACAATTTTGATTGATCCGACTGGATCTGTTGAAGTAATTGAAAATGCTATTCAAAAAAATGAATTAAAAGTGGTTTTGATTCTTCTCACTCACTCTCATCCGGATCATAAAGAACTTGCTTCTCACTTCGCTTTAACAGGCATAAAAGTTTTTGAACCAAAGAAAGGTCTTGTGGGACGCGCTGAAGAAATTTCGGTTGCAGAAATGAAAATAGAAGCAATTCATACCCCTGGGCATACTCCTGAAAGTGTTTGCTACTTAATTGATAAAAATATTTTTTCTGGAGATACTCTTTTTGTCAAGGGAGTTGGAACAACTGCTTATGGTGGCAACGATAAGGAACTAAAAGAATCCTTAGATTTTCTCTCCTCTTTTGATAAGAAACTCAGACTTTGGCCCGGACATAATTATGGCGGCACTTCATCAACTCTAGGAACCGCTCTTTCTAACTCGCACATAAAACCATCTGAGAAAACTCTTGAAGAAATAAAGAAAAGGGTTGAAGCGTACGAGAAAGGGAAATTTTCTTAATTTGTCTTTTCACGCACCTGCGCAGTTATTTATACTTCTAAAGAAGTAAATTATTTATGGTTAAGGTATTTGACCTTTACGCAATTTTTCATGTTCTTGACAATTGGGACAATCTAAAACCCAAGCTTGATACGCGCATCAAATCTGGCCAAAAAGTGGCTCTTGAAGTCTCTCCTGCCAACTTAAGCAAAGTGTCTCCTTTTATTGAACTTTGCCTTAAGCATGACGTTGCCAAAAATCTTTCCCCGAAAGAAACTGTTTTGCTAAAAGAACTTAGGGAAAAATGGAGTGGCAAGCAAAACACAAGCTTCCTAATAGAACTAATTTATTACTTAAGAAAAGAAGGTTGTGAAGTAATCCCTATAGGCTCAAGCTTTGGCGACAAATTAGCAGCGAAAAAGGTTATGCAACTTGCTGAAATGGAGCGAACGGATGCACACTATGGTTCAACACCAGATCGTCTTAGAAAAAGAAAGGAATTGTTCGACCAATTAGAGGCTATCCAAGTTCTACGTGAAGAGCGGGCTTTCAAAAAGAAGGTTGTTAAATCTGCTCCAGATGCGGTGATTGTGGGCGCGCAACATGCGGACGCTTTTGTTGGAATCCCTCACCGAGTTGTTTTGAATGAGATCAAAAATCTCCCAAAAGCAAAGTGGATCACTCCGGAGGTTATTGCAAGTGTTCTTTACACTCAACAAAAACTAAAAGCGGCTCGCAGAAAATATAATTTAAAAAGAATAGAACGTGAGCTCATTCGTGCGCAAAGGCCTAAACCTAAAGAACCTGTTTTAGGAACACAAAAAGTTTCTAGGCGCTGGTTTCGATTAAAATAACTTATTCAAGCAAAAGCATTATTGACATTATTGCTACTCCGAGCAATATGAATACTAATTGAATTATTGCTTTTTTTGTTGAGAAGTGTTTGTTGAGTTCTGGGAATAGGTCTGTTCCTGCAATGTAGAGAAAGTTTCCTGCGGCAAATGCGAGGAAGAGCGGGGTAGCTCCTTGAATGAATGAGCTAAAGATTATTGCAAGTATTGCTCCTGCAAATGCTACAAGCGCAGTTAGGAAGTTAAAGGAGAGCGCTTTTTTCTTTGAGAAGCCGCCTTTTAGTAGTATCCCAAAGTGACCGATTTCTTGGGGAACTTCGTGGAGAAAAACGGCCGCTGCGGTTGAAATTCCAACTATTGGTCCTGCAAGGAAAGATCCCGCGATTATCATTCCGTCAATTCCGTTGTGTATTGAGTCGGCTGCAAGGCTCATGTAAGTGAAGCGCGGGCACTGGGGGCCGTGACTTGCGTGGTGGCAGTGGTGCCAGTGAATTACTTTTTCAAGTATGAAGAAAGTTATTATTCCCGCAAGTATTGTTAGGGAGATTGTTGGAGTGAAGCCTTGTCTGCTTAGTTCTGGAAGCAAATGAATGAAAACGTCTCCAAGCAGTCCGCCGATTGCGAACGCAACCATTGCTTCAAGCCACTTTTCTATTTTTTTATTGCTCATGCCGAGGGTGAAGGCGCCGAGAAGTGAAAGAATTGATACCACAAAAACGGCGGCAAATATTTGCCCTAAAACAACCATATCTATCGGCATAGTAACCACTCAAAAATCTTGTTTTTCTTTTAATGCTTGTGCAGGCGTAGCGCGCCCACAATTATTGTTCCACCCGCTGCGGTTATAAACTGCATTATTCCAAACGCAGTGAGAAATGCCACTGGAACAAACGCAATAGAGTAAAGTACAAATGCTGAAAGGAAAAGAAGACTTGTTTTTGCTGCTGCGGCTAGAAGAGTTCCTGCGAAGTAGTTCTTTTTCAGGGAGATAACTAGCTTTCTTGTTAGGGTCATTAGGGTCAAGTTTGCAGCCCAAATAAATGGAAGCATTACTAGGAGGTACGGAGTAAAACTTGCAAAGAGTAGTCCGCCGGCTACTGCTCCAAAGCTAGGAAGGAATGCTAGCAAGAAGTTTTTCTTTATGCCGTACTTTAGGGCGGCACTGATAAGTAGAGCATTTACTGCAATTCCAACAAAGAGTTGGGAAGTAAGAAAAATTGGAATAGCGACCAAAAAAAGTGCGTAGAGTGCTAAGTGCGTTTGTGATTTAGTTAGGGATAAAAAATAGTTTTTTTCGCCGTAACTGAACATACCTAACTAGGAACCGCTTCAAGATATTTAAATCTTTTTGATTGCCCGAGCAATGTGTCATTTGCGCGTTCCTTGGCGTAGTGCCTTTAGGCACGTCCAGCTAAGCGATTTAAGGATAATTTTCCCTTCGCCAGTACTTGAAGAATCAAAACCGCACTTTTTCATTCATGCAATTATTATTCTTCCCTTAGGTCTTGCTTGCTCTAGTGCGATTCGCTCGAATACTAGTTCCGAATCGGACGGGCAGTCTTCTTTCCTTAACCCTGAGACCATTAGAACAACCTGTGCTCCTTCTTTGTAGCAGTGGCCGTCGCCGTACTTGCTTTCAACGCTAACGATACAAGTTCCGCTCTTTCCGGACATCGACATCTTGTTGAAGATGGCTCCTTCCATGAGCTTTCCTATAACGCAAACGTCGTCGCTTCCAACGAATTTCTCAGTTTTAATTACTTTAACTTTCCCTCTTCCTGCTCGGTCAGTAGTCATGCTTGTTGCGCTATTGAAAGTAAGTGTTGTCAAACTCAAGTCATCACCCTCTTAACCAAAATTTCTATTTTTATTTTACAAATCGAGCCAATTATTCAAAATTTGAATAAAAAAACTCTCTCAGTAAAGGCGAACTATATAAAGTATATCTTACTTATTAAGGTTTCGTTCTGGTGAAAGCAAACCATTTTTCTTTCAGGGATATGGAAAGCAAACAAGAAATGTTTTCGTGTGCGCGAAGAAAAAAAATGGCTCTCGTGCAATAAAAAAAAAGAATCAGACTACTTTACAAAAGCCCCACTAAAACTTTACTCATTATCTTCCTCGCTTTTTAATTCACTTTCTTGTGTAAAGTCCCATTAGTTGCCCAAACGCTATGGCTTTTTCCTTCATTATGTCATCAAAGTTCTCTTTACTTGCCACTTCAAGCTTTTCTTTTAGGGCAAACACCTTGTAGAAGTATCTGTGCGTCCCTTCTGGAGGGCAAGGCCCACCGTATTGTCTGTAACCAAAGTCGTTTGTTACTTCTTTTCCCGCGGTTTCTCCTTCTGCAAGCTCGGTTTTAGTTGCGGGGACATTTATCAGTATCCAGTGCACCCAAACTCCCCTTGGAGCATCAGGATCATCAACTTTTATCGCAAAATATTGGGTTTCTTTTGGTGCCCCTACCCACTTTAATTGAGGCGAAAGGTTACCATCTTGGCAGGAGTTTTGTATAGGGATCTGTCCGCCCTCAACGAAGGAAGTGCTTGTGACAATTAGTTTTTGCATTACTTACTATAACTAAATGTTTTTTTAAGGGAATCTACTCGGGTCCGGGCTGATCTTGGAATCCGTTTACTTTTCCTTAGACCTCATTAACCATGCAGCGAACCCCTCCGCCAAGCTCTAGGTTTGCTTTTAGTGGTACAACCGTTGCGTGCACCTTAACTCCAGCCTGTTCTAAGGCGTGGCGGGTCTTTATTGCTCTTCTTTCCATGAGAATTTCGTTTGGACCTAGCACCAAGAAGTTTGCGGGTTGGAAAGTTGTTTCCGAAGTAGGAATTTGGATTATTTTTAAGTGCTGTTCTTGCGCAGCTCGCTCAATCATTTCTTGATTAGCTTTGAAAAAGACAGGATCGACCACTATATTTCTTCCTGCAACGCCAATGAAAAAATCTATGTGATTCGTTTTAGTGAAAACTTTTGCTTTAAACGCACGACTCAATAAAGAACGGTAACGATTTCCTTTCTCCTCTAAAAAATAAGGTTTGTGCCCGAGCTCGGCGGCTTGCTCTAAATAAAAATCGTTTTTAAGTTCAGAAGATGCAAAAAGTGCGTTTGGACTTATGTCCACTGAAAGCCCCCCTTCGCCTATTGAGAGGTACTCGGTCGGATGGTAGCGTATTCGCTCTTTCCCAAACTTTTTGTACATATCTCTCGCCCAATAATTATTTGGAGGAACTGTTGTTTTTGGAAGCGAGTGCTTTCCAGGATGCCTATCCCCCTCATAAGAAATATTATAGCGAATCATCTTTAGGGGCTTAAAAGTTCTTGCAACTCCCTTCAGGTGAGGGTACACACTTTTTGGTTCTGTTTCCCCTAAGTCCGCATATCTGGGCACAACTACTTTGAACCCAAGTGAAGCTAGTTGTCGAATTATTTTAACTCGTTCATGATTTGCTCTAGTATAATCCGGGGTAGGTTGCACTTCATACGCCCTAGAGTTCAAATATCTTCTTAATCTTCTAGATAGTTTTTCTCTATCAATAACAAATCCTTGAGGAGTCTGTGTTATTGTTCCTTTTGAAAATCTTCCCGCCTCAAGATGCTTCATTAATTGAAGAATTGAAGCTTTCTTCGCATTTGCTCTATTAATTGGTGCATGAGGTTTTCTAAGATCTCTTTCTAAATCAATACCGGGCAAAAGCGCAACAAGTTTTGTTTTTCTATCCCGCCGTTCTCTCAAATGCACTGCGTCTTGTAACTCGGGCATCTTAATAGTAGTGACTTGCCCGTGCGGATCAAAAAATACCGGCGCTTTCACTCGGCCGAATACTTTCTTTGCAGCAGTTCTCAAACCAACTGAACGACTCTGGGGCATATAGTAATTTGCGGTTTAGAAGTATAAAAAGTAACTTCTTTAAAGAACAAAACCATTGTTAGCAAAATGCTTCAGATTTCAAAAACAACTTACCCTTTGAGCTTTGGGGTTAATTAGTAATCTGTGCCCCACAATCAGCCGGGCATAAAGCATTCTCGTCAAAGTATTCGTCGCAGATTCCATCGCCGCAGAAAATTGACTCGTCTTGGTAAAGATTCGTGTCTCTTCCTGAACTATTTAGGGTTAATACTGTTCCAAGAACAGTGTACTTCATTTCACCAAAAGGTGCTGCATTTACGCCGCTTCCCGCAGACATTTTCAATATTCCGTTCCCGGCAGTGTATGAGGTTTTTGTATTAATTACATTTCCGCCGGAATCAACTCCTTTTACAGTCATTGCGCCATCAGCATAAAATGTAACACTCGCCCTTGATATTCCAAGTCCATCCGTGGTTTTGAAGAACCATGGACCAACTAAAGCAGAATCAATACTTACTTTTTCGCAATACATTTGTGAATTCACTAAGTTAGTGCATGATTCCATCGAACCGCAATCTAAATAGTTACTACAAGTTGTCGCTTGTCCGCAATCTGCTGAACAAGTATAAGCTGTTTCTACAGGCGACTCGCAAATATTATTCCCGCAAACAGGGGCATTAGGAACCGTGCACCCAAACAAAACTAGAGCGGAGGCAAGAAGTAATACTACTAAAATGGCTTTTTTCATAATATAATCATCTACTTTCTAATATAAAAACTAAATCCCTTCGCCCAGAATGTGCACACGGGGAACGATTGGTGAGTTGTCTTTAGTTGGTAGTTTGCTTGTTTGCATTTATTATCTCTCCAAGTTTTGCACTTTCAGGAGTCGCAATTTCAATTTTTAGTGTTACTGGGAGCGCCCAGTTATAACTTATCTTGATAGACTGTGGACTCAACTCAATATTCTCAATTATGCAATCCCGGTTATAACTTATTTTGATAAATTGTGGACTCAACTCGGTATTTAATTTTTTGTCAACAGCTTGTTTTGCAAGGTCTTTGTTGTACCAATAACTAACTGCTTTCTCAAAGTTGTCTTTTTTTATGCCCCGAAAGCTGAGAGTCAAAGCGGGGACTAAAATACGCTTGTTTGTGGCAATTAAAGGAACTGACTTTGAGGCGCCATGCCCGCCTCTAACGCCACCGCTTACAAATCCAGTACTTCTACTTCGCATATTTGTATTTGGGAGATAGAGTAGAACAGTTTCTGAAGGTAGCAAATTTAATTTTGAGGCATCGCTATTATTTCCGAGAGTTGGCTCTTTAAGTTTGTAGAAATTTAAGCGGCTTTTTACGGCAAAAACTAGCCCAATAACAATGAGTATTGCCACCGCGAGAAATGCGATAAGATTAAGCAAATCCATTCAAATCACAAGCTAGTTAGTCTTTGAAGTTTATAAGAATAAGCATTTGCTGTCTGGTGGTCTTCCCTTGCGGGAATCCCCCCACCCAGAATTGCACACGAGAACTCGGGGCCCGCTACAGACTAATCTAACACATTATTTTCTTCATCCATTTTAATCAAATAATTAAGATTTCTTTTTTCCAGTTTTCCAATCCCCTGCTTGTCTACCAATACTTTTTCCCGAAAGGCCTAATTCGTCTAATCTTCTTCTTGTTCCAGGCGACAAGGATGCGCGAAGTTCTTCAGCTTGTCTTCGTAATTCTAATCGTCTTCCCGCTTCAAGCGCACCTAATGCCCCTCTTGCACTCGGATGCAAACTAGTAGGATTAACAGTTTTTTTCTTTTTTTCAAAAATAATTCGTTGTTTTATTTCTGAATTAAATTCTTTTGGCTTAATTAAAAATGACTCTTTTAACGGCGGTCGTCCTTTTGATAAAAAATCAGGCAGCCTTATTTTTGCTTCTTTTGATAAGTTTGAAAGCCACTTAGATCTAAGTTCTTGTTTGATTTTTATTCTAGCAGCTTGTCTCAATTCTTCAACTGGAACTATTCTTGGAGTTGGCTTCCCAGGTCTTGCGGTCGCCATTGTTCCGACTCCCCCACTCGCCCTTACCTTCGCCCATGCCCTAGGATCCCTTGCTTTACTCCGATTAAACGCCACAAAACCACCTTACAAAGAAACAGTTATTCAAATATAAAAATATAATGGCCGACGTGATTTTTAAAAAAATCCCCCCACCCAGAATTGCACCGGGGATCTCTCGGTCACAGCACCAGAAAAGACCTTGTCTTTTCATGGGATTATAGAGTCTACAGCCAAGCGTTCTAGCTACTAAACTATGGGGGGATTCCATTCGCGCATAAGTCACTAAGAATGGCTTTTCGCGTGCTCCTGCTAGCTTTCAACTATCAGGATAAGTAATTGCTGAGAAGGGGTTTTTTTAAGCTTTTGGCTTGGGTGAAAATCAAATCTTGGCTTTGTGGATTATTAGTGGCCAGATGATGCTGATGAATAATCCGCCGATAAAGAAGAGGAGCATTGCTAGTGCGTCGTGGGTAATGTAGGCTGCTCCGCCTATTCCGCCGAAGATTACTGTTCCAAATGAGAGTGCGATTTTTGGGTGTTTTGGTTTGAGCTTTATTTTTGTGTGAGCAAATATCGCAAATCCTAAGTAGTACCCTAAGAGGGCTTGGACCATGTAGAGGTATTCGGGTAAGAAGTATAGTCCGGCAATTATTGCGATGAAGAGTAGAACTATTAGTCCTTCTTCTTTCATTGCGCTGATATGAAAGCGTGCTTTTTCCACTCTTTTCTCTAAAATAAGCATTGCTTTTCCTATTATGTACCCCAGCACAAGTCCGGCGAGAACATCAGTGAGGTAGTGTACCCCTAAATAGATTCTTGAGATTGCAGTTAGTATTACAAGTGCAAACATTATCCATTTTATTTTTCTTTTTAACTTTTTTTCGTAGAATCCAAAGAACGCTGATGAGAGTGTTGCGTGTCCCGAAGGGAAAGAGAAGCCTTCGTCTGTGCTAATTGGTAAGAGTCCTTCTGGTCGCGGTCGTGCGATTAGTTCTTTTAGTCCGCCTGCAATGAATCCAACAAATAATATTGTTGAGGCAACCATGAAGCTCTTTTTTTCTTTTCCTACCCAAAAGTACCATGCGGCGAGGAGCATCCAAACAATTGGGTGGCCGAAGTAAGTTATTAGTTTAAAAAAAAGGTTCAGTGTCGGGGTGGAAAAGGATTGGAGAAATTGGTTGATTAGGATTTCTTCAAAAACCATTTTTGACCAACTTCAAAAGTGTCCTACAAATTGGGTTCTATCGGGGGAGATTTCTAGTTCTTCCCGTCGTTCCCTTTGAGTTTTCGTGCATTTACTTGTTCAAACGCATAAAACTCTTGGAAAATAGAGCCTCTTCTAAGATTTGGTTGAGAAATACCTAGTCTTGGACCATCAACCATTAATCTAGGCGGAGCAAAAAGTCGCCCAGCTACAACCGAGTAAAATCTTTGCTTTTTAGCTTCAGACCAGCGCGGGTCGACCCAGCCTTTCTTTTCAGCAAATTTTTTTGCATCGGCAAGAATTAAGCGCCTAGTATTTCGGTTATGAAGTTGGAGTGCAACGCGCGCTCTTCTTAAAAGATAAGGAGCTTTTCGGCGCCTTTGTGGACTTGCTTTCGGAACCACCATAATAAAACCACTTACCTCTATTGAGCCCTTCCTAAGTTTTATACTTTCGCTTTCTTTAGTCTTCCCATACCCGGAACTTCAACTTCAGAGTAATCAACAATTATTCCGCATGCTTTGAGTGCTTTTTTCATTGCGTAGGCTTTTAGGAAGTCAGCGAGTTCACCTTGTCTGTTTTTCTGTAAACCAGGGACGAGGGACAATTCTTTTACAACCGAATTTACTTTTCTTGAAGCAACTTCTTCTATGGCTTTTGCAACATCCCCTTTTGCAAGTCCGCACTCTGCTATCGCTGCGTCAAGTTTTTCAAGCGCAACTATTTTTTTAAGATTGAATTCTACTTTTGAGTCAACACTTTTTGTCAAGTTAGCTAAGAACTCCGCAACTGTGAGAGGATCTGTCTGCGCAGTGATTGTTATTTTTCTTACTGCTTTCCAGTCATCGTAATTTGCTACTAATTGAATACTTCCTTCCATTTTCTCCACCATCCGCAATGATTTTCTTTTCCTTAATATGATTCTTAATGCTCGGCTTTGGTTAAAAAGGTTTGTGGGGCACCTACTCATTTATGAATAAGAAAGAACTTCTCGCTGATTTTGAGCACAAAAAGTACGGCTTCTTTGGGGACGCAAGCGTGCAAGTGTGCGAGTGGAACAAGAAGGCTCTCCGCGGAGAAGGGAAGTGCTACAAACAAGACTTTTATGGAGTTTCTTGTGTTTCGTGTAACCAAATCACTCCAGTAACTTTTTGGTGTAACAATAAATGTATTTTTTGTTGGCGCCCGCAAGAGTACATGGGTTCGGTTGTTTCTTCGCACGAGAAACCGCTAGAAATGATTGAAGGACTTATTGAGAAGAGAAAAAAACTTATTTCCGGTTTTGGCGGACATGATAAAGTAAGTCCAGAAAAATGGGCAGAGGCTTCGACACAGAAGCATTGGGCGATTTCTTTGAGCGGAGAACCAACGCTTTACAAAGAATTACCCAAACTAATTGAGCTTTTGAAAAAAAGACCCGGCACTGAAACGGTTTTTGTTGTTTCAAACGGACAAAATCCTTCTATGTTGATGCAACTTTGGAAAAAAGATTCCCTGCCAACCCAACTCTATATCTCAATGATTGCGCCTGAGGAGAAACTATGGAAGCGCATTACGTGTAACACCGAAAAGAATGGTTGGAAGAAGTACCTTCGTTCACTTGCAATGCTTAAACTTCTCCCCTGCAGAACCGTGATACGCCTCACAATGATAAAAGGATTAAATGATTCGCCCGAAATTGCCAAAGCGTTTGCTGAAGTGCTTGAAGCTGTTGGACCCGATTTTGTTGAAGTTAAGTCCTATATGTGGCTAGGATATTCCCGTAAGCGCTTAGTAGAAGAAAACATGCCAAAACATAGCGACTTGACCGCTTTTGCTTCAACGCTTCTTGAACAAATGCCTTCGTTCAAAAAAGAAAATGAAAAAGAAGAATCAAGAATAGTTCTCTTAAAAAACAAGAAAAGCAAGTTTAAGACAAAGATAATTGAAAGGGACTAGAAAAATAATCCTCTCCTCCCCCTAATAAAAAAAAACAAAACCTCTTCTCAATAACCCCAAAAACCCTCCCAGAACAACGAATATAAATAAAGAAATCCTTACTTAGCTAGGCTTTTTCGCCAAATGGTGCCATGGTATGCCAAAAAAAAGAGACGCTTCCTCCAGAGATGATTATTCTTATGAGCGCTACGATGAACCCGAAGGGGCAGGGGCTTCAAACTCAATGTTACCTTCTTTTCTTGCAGGTAATGGTAAGTTGATAGTTGCTTTAGTTGTCATAATTGTGATTCTTGCAGTAGTTGGGCTTCTTCTTTTCCGCGGTGCGCATTCCCCAACCCCGCTCACTGACGCTAACGGGAATGAAATCCAGTTCCACGGAAAAGTGGACATTAATGGTAACCTTGTAAGAGAGTTTCTTAGCAGTGCTGATGCAAATAAGTACACTGCAACTGTGAACCCTAACGAAAAAAGCACCGTAACTTTGAACACGAGAGGATTTCTTACTCCCGGAAATAAAAGAATCTCCGCAACCATTACTCGCGGGGGACAACTAACTGGAAAAAGTGTTCGCTTAAGTGACGGAGCAGTAGTATTTGATGAAAATGGTCAACTAGTTATCACAATTGATCCTGAGATAGATCTTGTTATTAAAGAACTTTACCCAAACGGAGTACCTGACGGCACAACACTTGACTTTAATCTCCATATAGTTATATTTGATGAAAACACTGGCGAAACAACAACTATTACTGTTCCAATTACTTACACATTTAGCGAGTACATGTTAATGGCAGGTAATTGTTTAGCAGTGAACCGAACCGCAGTAAGTGATTTTACTCACAAAGGAACACTTGAAGTTGAAATGAAAGTTAAGTTGCTTTGCCCGATGAGTGATGATTTGGGGAGTTTTGTTGAATGGAAGTCCCAGCGAATGGGAAACGTTGAAATAAGAAAAATAAATGATCCCTATAATGGTACAACGCTTCAATCTTCGCCTTTGCCAATACTTTCTAAGCCGGCTGTAGGCGAGTACACTCTCAAAGTAACTTTTGTTCCTTTTGCAGAATTTGCAGGAAAGATTGCCCAATTTAGTTTAGGTTTTGGTTATGCTGCAACAACCGCAAAAGTGAATTTTGATGTTGCACTTGATAATCTTGAGCAGTGCGTGAAAGTTTCTTCACAAAAGTCAATTATTTCTGGCACTCAAGGTACCGCAGATATCACAGTTGATGCTTCTTCGTGTAAATCCCAGAAAGTGAATATTTATCTTTGCTATAATGACTCAGGTTGTTCTGGTGGAGCGCCAGAAGGATACTTAACAATGAATAACGCTTACTACTCGCTTAGTCCTCTTTCGGGCGGAAAAAGAACAACTGTTATTTCTAGAGGCGACCTTGCAGGATCTTATGGAGTAATAGTTAGTGCAAGTATTCCTGGCACTAGTCCGGTGGAGATTGATGAGAAAGAAATAACTGTTATGCCAACAGATGAAACGATTTACCCTGAAAAGTTTTCTGTGTCAATGATTGGGGATAGCGCAAAAGATTCTGTTCGGGTTTACAACAAGAACTTGGCTGAAGACGTAACTTTCAGCACAAGTGTTTGTTCGCTTTTCAATAATTCTTTAGGTTCGCTTGCAACTTCAACAAACATAAACAATATGGCGACTGCGTCCAACTCTTTCAGCCAAGATTGGTGGTATGATCTTGCAACAAACCCAACTCTTTACTCCGGAGACGGAAAGTACCAAGCAGCTTTTATTGGTTCAATGAATGAAATACGTAACGCTTTCTTTGCAGTTCAAACAATTTCTACTCAAAAAAATGGTCTTGTAAAAGACGCTTACACTTTGGGTCAGAATGCAGTTAGTGACACTGCAAGCCTTACAACTTACACTACCGCGGCTTATGATAAAGCAGTTTTGCTTAAAGACAAAACGAGTAATATAAATAATTTCAAGGATACCGATATTGCTGCGCAAACAGCTTCGCTTGTAAGTACTGCAACTGCAATAACCACAAACTCTCTTTGGTCATGCAGTAAAATAAGCGCAGCGGTGACAGCTGCAACTACTACTTCTAGTGCTCTTACAGGGTTTGGGTGCACTACTGCCCCCGAAACAGTAACTGGCGACATCACTACTTACTTGACGGCCGCCCATACAGAAATATGCGGGGCGACAACCGCAAACGCAGTAGAACTTGCTTCCGGCATATCCTCGCTGTACAGTTTGTATCAACAAGTAGATGCTTTAACAATAAAGAATAAAACAATTGATTCAACTACTGCGGTAGATGACGCAAAGAAAGCTTTGGACAAGCTCCAGGAAGCTACGAAGATTGCAAATGGAATTGCAGATAACTTGGATCTTGCGCTTGAGGCGGCCTCAATTGATTCTTACTTAACTGCTTCTGATTCGGATAAGATTGCTGCTGATTATTTACAAAAAGCAAGGGATGAGCACACAAAGCTAGTTGCTCTTTTAGCTGAAGTGAGAACTTATGGGGTTTTGGCGGACGATAGTGTAACGACTCTTGCAGCGGATCAGCCCACACAGACAACTCTAGTGACTCAAATAACTCAACTTCTTGTGAGCATCTCTGCACTCCTTATCACCACTGAGGCCGAAGTTGCCACCGCACAAACTGCGCTTACGACGGCCCAAAAAGGAATTGTTACTGCAACAAGCGCCTGTTCAACAGACTACACCACAACCTGCAACTACAAATGCTGCCTTCCCGCTGCTTCTGGAAAAAGCTTGGGTTCGCTTAGCGAAACAATCGGACTTGCACAAACAAGTCTTGCCT
>Ga0114951_10001268_pt1 | contig 31895 bp, 32 predicted proteins | sample AM7aDNAmetaG_FD_88677 | JGI IMG/M metagenome (GOLD analysis project Ga0114951, IMG submission 88677) | Freshwater microbial communities from Finland to study Microbial Dark Matter (Phase II) - AM7a DNA metaG | ecosystem: Environmental > Aquatic > Freshwater > Lake | place: Finland: Lake Alinen... | reverse complement strand
TAACATCCAGCAATGGTTTAACTTTTCAACCATCGGCTATTCGAAATACAAGATCGAAGCCGGGAAGATCTGGGGAACCCTGCCCTACCCCCTCCTGAGGAACCACGACGGAAATCAGACATTCCTGTTTGATGAAGACGCTTCCAACTTAATGAATTATTATGAGTTTGTAAGCGACCTGTGGATCAGCGTCTATTTCACCCATCATTTTAACGGACTCCTCTTCAATCATATACCGCTTATCAGGAAATTAAAATGGAGAGAAGTAGTGCATCTTCGTTGTGTTTATGGCACTCTTCAGTCTAAAAATGAGGAATATTCACTTTTTCCAGACCAGATGCGGTCCTTCGGCAGCCAGCCATACTGGGAAGCAGGCGCCGGTATTGAAAATATTTTCAGGATTTTCAGGATCGATGCAGTATGGAGAATGAGCCACCTGAATGACATTCAAAATCCGAATGTCAATAAATTTGGCCTTTTCGTTTCAATGAACTTTACTTTCTGATGATTTTTTTTACTTTTGGTTACGCTTAGACAAACCTACTCCTTATGATACTGCGTACTGAGAAAATAGTGAAGAAATACCGCAAAAGAACTGTGGTAAATGAGGTTTCCGTCGACCTGAAGCAGGGGGAGATCGTTGGTTTGCTGGGTCCCAACGGAGCAGGTAAAACCACTTCGTTTTATATTATTGTCGGACTGATAAAGCCTTTTGCAGGAGATGTGTTCCTTGATGATCTGAATATCACAAACGAACCCATGTACAGGAGGGCCCAGAGGGGCATCAGCTACCTTCCCCAGGAGGCTTCGGTTTTCCGTAAATTAAGTGTTGAAGACAATATCAGGGCAATTCTTGAATTCACGATGCTTACGAAGGATCAGCAGAAAGAGCGGCTTGAAACACTGCTCGATGAATTCGGGCTCCAGCAGGTACGCAAAAGCCAGGGTATAACTCTTTCGGGAGGAGAAAGGCGAAGATGCGAGATTGCCCGCTGCCTGGCCGTTGACCCGAAGTTCATCCTGCTTGACGAACCTTTTGCAGGTATCGACCCTATCGCCGTGGAAGACATTCAGAACATCGTTTACCGTCTGAAGGAAAAAAATATCGGCGTTCTTATCACCGACCATAATGTGCATGAAACCCTCACAATTACCGACCGCGCCTATTTACTCTTTGAAGGCTCCATACTGCGTGCAGGCACTTCACGGGAGCTTGCCGACGATCCGCATGTGCGTAAAGTTTATTTAGGAGAGAATTTCGAGCTGAGGTAAGTTTCGAAAAGCAAGAAGCGAAAAGCGAAATTATTTCTGGCGAACGATTTCGCTTTTCGCTTCTTGCTTTTCGCCTTTTATATCTGCCTCTGAAACCCCAGCGACAGCATAAGGTAAAGGAGGATAATTACCGGTAACGCATTCAGGGAAAATAACAGGAGAAGTATGATCGAAGAGATCAGTAAAATATAACTCTTCTTGTTTTCGGTCCAGCCAGTTGTCTTGAATTTGATTGAAAAGATCTTAAAATCAGATATCAAAAGATAGGAAAAGAATACCGTAAGCAATGCAATTACCCTTGAATTTGAGAAGAAATCGGCCATGAAATCCAGTCTTATCACCGAATAAAGATGAGGCTGAAGAAAAATCACAAGTGGGATTGAAGCAAAAAATAAGGCATTTGCCGGAGTTGGCAAACCAATGAAATTCACCTCCTGCCTCAGGTCGATGTTGAACTTACCCAGCCTTATTGCTGAACAGATCGGGATCAGTAAAGCAAAATAAGGCGTAATATGCATACGGTCAAGCGCGTTGCAACTGGCGGCGCAATTTGCTGAAAGCAGGTTGAACACGATAATCCCCGGGGCCACTCCGAAAGAGACCATATCGGCCAGTGAATCCAACTGTTTCCCAAGTTCCGAACGCGCATCCAGAAGCCTTGCGAGCATGCCGTCGAGGAAATCAAACAAAGCCGCAAAGAAAATAAAAGCAGCGGCCCACACTACCTGGCCCGACATCATTGAGGTAATGGAAAGTACGCCACTGGCAAGGTTGAGCAGGGTAACAGAATTGGGGATATAATATTTGAATTTCATTTTTAATAATTTGTTTTTTAGTGGTCAAATGGAATACCCATATTATCATTGGCGTTTTGTATGAACGTAGTCTTTATGGGTATTTCATAATAACAAAAATACACTTTTTAACGGCATTCGATGTGCACGTTTATGCCGTTCGGTTATGATTTTTTTCTACTTTTGCGCCTTAATTTTAAACCAAAGGTACAATGCAAAGTCTTTATAAACTAATTTTTCTTACAGCATTTCTGATGCTTCTGGGCACATCCTCGATGGCCCAGTTTACAGTTTCAGGTGAGTTCAGACCCAGGGCCGAATACCGGGACGGGTATACTAAACTCCGCGATTCGACCCAGACCGGTTATGGCGATATCCTGGGCCGGGAACGTATTATTTTCGATTATAATAATGAGAAATTCACGACCCGTTTTTCACTGCAGCATGCGTTTGTTTTCGGGGAAAATAATTTCTATAACAGCGACACCATAAGGAATAACACGGTGAACATTTTTGAAGCCTGGTTTAAGTACAATTTCCTCAGCAGCTTCTCTTTTCGCGTTGGCCGTATTACACTTTCGTACGATGACCAGAGAGTGATCGGTTACAATAACTGGAGACCCCAGGGATCTGCGCATGATATGGTTGGATTTCAGTGGGGTGTCGTCAAAGCCGCATACCAGGGAGATTTCGGTTTTGCCATAAACAATGCCGACCCGGCAGGGGCATTTCTGTCAAACTATAACATGAAGAACTATAAATACATGTCGTATTTATGGAACCAGAAGACGTTTTTTAAGGAGATGTTAAAAATATCAGTGATGGGAATCATCGATGCCTACCAGCTGCCAACACAGTACCAGACAGTTACGTCTTCCCAGACTCTTTGGGTGATCAACGGAAAGGATACGGTCGGGCATACAACGCTCACCACGAAATCGCAGGTCCCTGTTACAGATCCGAACCAGCTCTATGCAAGGTTTACACTTGGTGGTAATGTGTGGTTTAACTGGAAAAATCTCGGCATCTGGGCAGGGGGATACTACCAGGGTGGACATATCCAGGACGGGCGACAGGTATCGGCCAACATGTACGGCATCAATGCGTCTTATCAGATTGTGAAGCCCTTCAGGCTAATGGCTGGTTATGAGCACCTGAGCGGTACAGATAATAATCCGGATAAAAAGAGCGATGTTGCAAAGAAAGTTACAAGTTTCAATGTACTTTACGGGACCAATCATCAGTTATACGGCTATATGGACCTGTTCAACAGCATGCTTACGACGACGCCCAATTATCCCGGTCTCAACCAGATCTATGCACGCGGCACTGTGAATTTCAGCAAAGTCACTTCACTTGAGGCTACCTGGAGGTATTTCAGCTTTGGCAAGGAATACCTTACCGATGGCACGAAAGTCAATAAAAACCTTGGTTCGGAACTTGATTTTATGTTCCTTTACAAGCCGCTGCCGAATGTAGAACTTAATGCAGCCTATTGTTATTTTTTTCCTACTTCAACGATGGAATTATTTAACGGTTTGAAAAGTTCGGTTAAGGGATCCCAGTATGCTTACCTGATGATCACCTATAAACCGAAGTTCTTTACTACCGAAAAGAAATAGTGAATATTGCAGATTATACTTATGAACTTCCTGCGGACCGCATCGCCCAAAGACCCCTTGGCGTCAGGGATGCATCACGGCTGCTGTTGTTACGGGATGACCTGATCACCGATCACATTTTTTCTGATCTTGACAAGCTGATCCCGGAAGGAAGCCTTCTGGTTTTTAACGATACCAGGGTGGTCAGAGCCAGGCTGATGTTTGCAAAACCCAATGGCGTCAGCATCGAGATCTTTTGCCTTGAACCGGCATCCCCTTCCCGGGATCTTCAGCTTGCTTTTCAGCAGCAGTCGGAATGCAGGTGGATCTGCCTCGTGGGCAATTCAAAAAAATGGAAAAACGGAGCCCTTATCAAATCCCTGGATGAAAAGGGTGGTTTGCTGAAGGCAGAGAGAAAGGCAAGTCTCGGCGACGGTTGTTTTGAAATTGAGTTCAGCTGGACACCTTCTTCCTTTTCCTTTTCAGAAATCCTTACCGTTGCCGGACAGGTTCCGCTGCCGCCTTATATTATAAGGGATTCTGATGATGAAGACGTCAGGCGTTACCAGACCGTTTATGCCCAGCATGAAGGTTCGGTTGCTGCCCCCACTGCAGGACTGCACTTTACAAAGGATCTTCTTGAACGCCTCAGGTCCCGGCATTGCAGGGAGGAAAAAGTCACCCTGCATGTGGGCCTGGGAACATTCAAACCTTTAAGTGTTGACGACATCCGCGAGCATGTCATGCATAGTGAAAGCATTACTGTTAAACTTTCCACCCTCCGGAATTTAAGAGATTCACTCGAAGGTCTTGTGATCGCCGTAGGCACAACCTCTGCAAGGACACTTGAAAGCCTCTACTGGCTGGGTGTAAAGGCCATCAGAAATCCAGGGTCTGAAATAAATAAAGTGAACCAATGGGATCCTTATGAAACAGATTCTTCCAGTCTTCCGCCTGCGAAGGAATCGCTGGATGCCCTCATCTCTTACCTCGAAAAGCTGGGGTTGAATGAATTTGACGGAAGCACAAGCCTTATCATCGTTCCAGGCTATACGTTCAGGTTTACGAATGCTTTGATAACCAACTTCCATATGCCAAAAAGCACGCTGCTGTTGCTGATCGCTGCCTTCGTGGGGGATCAGTGGAAGAATGCCTATTCCCATGCGTTGGCAAAAGGCTACCGTTTTCTCAGTTATGGTGACGCCTGCATGTTTTTACAAAAATAAAATGTGTATTTATCCGGTCCTTTGCTTACTTTTGTCTTTCAAATCCAGGAAATCATGACCTTAGGTATTTTATTGATATTCGGTTTGGGCACTCAGGAAATCATCTTCATTGCCCTGATTATTTTGCTGCTTTTCGGCGGATCGAAGATCCCTGAACTTATGAAAGGTATCGGTAAAGGAGTAAAAAGCTTTAAAGACGGCATGGCCGGCATTGAAGATGAGCTGAAATCCGACGTCAAAAAAGACGAAACCACAAGCAAGCCGGAAGAGAAAAAATAATTTCCCGCCCCCCTCTTTAATATGGCATCATTGTGCAGCTATTATGCATGCCCCCGATGCCATTTTTATTTACATCCGTTTTATCCCTCCATGTAAATTCCCCCCAGCTTGCTGCGGAACCAAGGGCTTGGGCTTACCCGAATTTTCATACTTATTTTTCATTGTGAATCCATTAACAGTATTTGGAAATAGTCTGAATATAAATTTATAAAAAAATTATAAATCGCTTTGGTATCACCAAATAAATATATATACCTTTGTCGATATTTGCACAGAACCCCTATATTTACTTAGATAATGAAAAAACTACTGATCCTTGGCGCTGGTACCGGCGGTACCATTATGGCTAACAAAATGCGTAACCTTCTTGAGCGCGATGAATGGGATATCACCATCGTCGACCAATGTAAAACCCATTATTATCAACCGGGTTTTCTCTTTATGCCCTTTGGTTATTACACAAAGCATGATGTTGTGAAACCAAAAACAAACTTCCTCCCATTCGGGGTCAATATGATCTTTCAGGAGATCGAGCGAATTGATGCACCAAATAATTCGGTCCATCTGAAAGACGGCACGAATCGGCGGTACGATTTTCTGATCATTGCCACCGGTACACGCACTGCTCCTGAAGAGACTCCCGGTTTGAAAGGGCCGCTATGGCATAAACAGATCTTTGACTTCTACACTTACGAAGGAGCCACGGCCCTGGCCGGCTTCTTTAAAACCTGGAAAGGCAAAGAGCTTGTTCTGAACATTGCTGATATGCCGATCAAATGCCCGGTAGCTCCTTTGGAATTCGTTATGTTCGCCGACGCGTTCTTTGTTGAACGCGGTCTCAGGAATGATATCAACATTACTTATGTGACCCCTCTTTCCGGAGCCTTCACAAAGCCAAGGGCTTCGAAGGTCCTGGGAGAACTGCTGGTCCAGAAAAACATTAACATTGTCCCTGACTTTTACATGGAGAGGGTCGACAATGAAAAGAAAGCCATTGTATCGTACGATGAAAGGGAAATTCCTTTTGACTGTTTGATCACGATCCCCGTACACAAAGGAGATCCTGTGATCGGGCGCAGCGGGCTCGGTGATGAAATGGACTTTGTAAAAGCCGATAAATATACTCTTCAGCAGGTTCAGTTCCCGAACGTCTTCGTGATCGGTGATGCCGGTAATTTTCCGACTTCGAAAGCCGGCTCAGTGGTTCATTTCCAGGCTGATGTGTTAACCGAGAACCTTATGTGTGCCATCGAAAACAGGCCGCTAACCGATAAATTTGACGGCCATTCAAACTGTTACATCGAAACAGGATTCGGCAAAGGCGCTCTGATTGATTTCAATTACGACACTGAACCCCTCCCGGGCTCATTCCCATTCCCGGGAATAGGCCCTTTCGGACTTCTGAAAGAAAGCCGGACGAACCATTACGGCAAACTGATGTTCCGATGGATCTACTGGCATATCCTTTTAAAAGGAAAAGAAATGCCTATCGATTCGAAGATGACAATGGCAGGTAAAAAAATGTAAACCCAGGATTATGGCTGAAAAAGAATTACAGGAGCAATTGGATGAGCTCCATCAGAAAATGGACATGGTCCTGGAATACGTTTCACTACAGAACCAGAAAAGGGAAGAAATCGACGATTTTGTCGAGGATGCGGGCATTGTTATTAAAGATGTTGTGCGTCATACCTCCGGAATGCTTGAAAATGCTCAGGTTGAACTCGATCATGTGGACCTGCCGGGACTTATGATCAAAGTACTTCAGAACCTCGGCACCTTCCACGAAATGTTCGAGATGATGGAAAGTGCCAAGGATTTCATGAAGGATGTCACTCCCATACTGCACCAGGTCGGCCTTGATGCGGTGAATAAAATGAACGAGCTCGACAGGAAAGGGTACTTTGAATATATAAGTGAACTCGGTAACTTTGTCGACAAATGGATACAGTTGTTCACAAGGGAAGATCTGATCAGGCTTCAGAACAACCTTGAGAATATTGCAGGTATCGTACGTAATCTTTCAGACCCTGCACTTATGAAAGGCCTGAATAATATGACTCTTGCACTTGCCGAAGTAAAACCCGATGAAAAACTTGACAATAAATCACTTTTCGGATTGTTTAAACAACTAAACTCGCCGGAAGTGAGGCAGTCCTTATCATACTCGCTCAGGCTTGTACAACAAATAGCGAAAAGCTCAAAGTGAAAAGCGAAATTTCACCATTTCGCCTTTCGCCATTTCGCTTTTAATAAATTGTAATTTAGCATTAGTAATAACAAAAATTAATCACAACATTATGGCACAGAAAGTTTTTGCTGGAATCAGCGTGGATGTAAACGATGACGGGTACATGACCGATCGTTCACAATGGACTAAAGACATCGCAAAGGAGATTGCAAAAGAAGAAGGTATTGAGCTTACCGAGAAACACTATCAGGTAATTGAATACCTCCGTGAAAGGCAGGCAAAAGGTGAAAGCCTCACTATCAGGTCAGTGGGGACCAGTGGTTTTATTGATATAAAAGGATTCTACCAGCTTTTTCCCGGAGCTCCCATGAAAAAAGCAGCTAAAATATCCGGTATTCCAAAACCCGCTTCATGCGTGTAATATTCACAGCACTAAAAAACACAAACAATGGCAAAAGAAGAATTTCCCCTGAAAAAAGTCTGCATCATATGCGCTAAAGGAACGATTGAAGACGTATATGCAACCCTGGTAATGAGCAACGGAGCCGTGATGGAAGGTATTGAGACGAAGATCTTTTTTACCTTCTTCGGACTGGATGCCATTACTAAAAAACAAATGAACAGCCTTCATACAGGCACCGTTGGCAATCCTGCAATGCGTATGCCCGGCGGGCTGCCGTTCCCGACTCTTCTTGGCATGCTTCCCGGAGTAGAAGCCGGTGTGTCGTTGATGATGAAAAGCCAGATGGAAGCGCTTGACATCCCTCCCGTAAAAGAATTCCTTGAAATGATAGAAGCCGGCGGTGGTGAAATATACGCCTGCAAACTGGCAATGGACATGTTCAAACTTAAGAAGGAAGATCTTTGGGAAGGAGTAAAGGACGTGCTCACCGTAGGCGACTTCTATGAAAAGTGCGGCGGGATCCAAACCCAGATCATCTTTACGTAAGGTACAGGGTAAATAAATCATAGCCTTCTTCATGGTCTATAATGTTTGACCTTTTTGTACCTTTGTTTGATGGATTATTTCAACAGCTACCATGGCCTGCAGGAGGCGCTTTTGGCCGGCCGGCCTGAAGTGGAATTCGACGGGATGGTGATCAGCCGCACTGAATTCAGTTCCATGTCGCACGGATTGCTTCCGGGCAACCAGCACTACCACTGCAAAAAGCACGACAAGGATATCTCCTATCCTGTTTCATATTATAATGACATAGGAGTATTGCACGACGACATCCATATCACGGATGCTTTCGTCAAAGAAAACAGGCATTTCACGATACATCTGATGAGGCCTGCGGGAAGCGGGAAGGCTAAGAACTTCACGCTGCTGTTTCATGGCTTTAATGAGAAGAACTGGAGCAAGTATCTTCCCTGGGCGAGAGCCATCTGCCTTCATACAAACAGCATGGTCGTCATGTACCCGATTGCCTTCCATATGCAGCGAGGTCCTTCCCAATGGAGCGAGAAACGAAAGATGTTCGCCAGCAGCGAAGCCCGGAAACAAAGGTTCCCGAATATCATCCATTCAACCCTTACCAATGTGGCCATAAGCATGAGGTTGCATTCGATGCCGCAAAGGTTTATCTGGTCGGGACTGCAGACATATTACGACGTGATACAGTTCATTGAGGAATGCCGGGAAGGGAAACACGAACAAATAGATCCCGGCTTCTCGTTCAATATTTTTGCGTATTCGATAGGCGGATTGCTTGCAGAGATCCTTAAACTCACCAATTATAAAGATTATTTCGGGCGGACTAAAGTCTGCCTGTTCTGCAGCGGGGCGGTCTTTAACAGGCTATCACCTGTAAGCAAATACATCCTCGACAGTGAAGCCAACGTGGCATTGTATTCGTATCTCGTTGAACATTTCGACAGCTTCCTGAAAAAGGATCCCCTGCTGAAGCATTTTATTGAAGGAGACCATCCTGAAGGCAGGACCTTCAGAGCTATGCTCGACTATGCGAAGATGAGGGATTTCAGGGAAGGACTCTTCCGCAGGTATGCAAAAGACTTTTATGCCATAAGCCTGAAAAAAGACACTGTGATCTCTTCATTTGAGATCATCAACACCCTGCAGGGAGCTTTCCGCGATATCCCTGTCCCTGTTGAGGAATTCGACTTTGAACACAAATATACCCACGAAAATCCATTTCCCCTGAATGTTTCAGAAGCCGGTCTGATCGACAGGAACTTTGAAATGATCTTTGAAAAGGTGGGTAAGTTTCTTCTGTCAGGTTCCTGATTATCCGTTCCTGCTTATCTGATGCAGAAGATCGAGGTCGTTGATCTGGACGTGACGCTCATCTACCGAAAGGATCCCGTCATCTTTTAACTTCAGCAATACCCTGGTTGCACTTTCCCTGGAGATCCCTATCAGGTCGGCCAGTTCCTGTCGTGTGAAAGGAATGTCGAACTCCCGGTCCTCATAAATAATCCTTGAGAAATATAACAGGGCATCGGCCACCTTGCCATAGGTCTTTTTCTGAGACTGGCTCATAAACCTGTGAAAATTATTGAGGCTGTCGCGCGATACCGAAACCAGGATCTGGTATGCGAATTCGCCATTCTCCCTGATCAGTTTATTGAAAATGCTGATGTCTATATAACAGACCCTGATGTCTTCCAGGGCTGCATAAGAATAATGATTCACCCTGTCACCAAAGAGTGAAGGCAATCCGAGGTAGCTGAATTTCTTTACGATCTGAAGGATCTGTTCTTTCTGGCTGGATGTCCTGACGTATTCTTTGACCAGTCCCGACTTAAGGTAAATGATATTGGAATTCAAAGAACCTTCATGAATGATGATATCTCCTTTTTTGAATTCGGCTTCCCTGCTGTTTTCATTAACTTTGTCAAGCTCGACTGCATTAAGCACAGCTGCAGCGCAGGATTTCACCTTGCATTCGCGGCAGTGGGTTTTCAGAGGGAGGGGATCCGGGAACATTCGTCTTCGAAACTTAGAATTTTGCCCACAAAGATGCGCAAAATTTCACTGACTTCATGTGATCTATATCACATTTACTGATGTTTTTCGACACATTTTTATGTGTAAGTGGCAATATTTGTTCGTTGCCATTTTCACATTTTCGTGGATCGAGTATCACGCCCAAACCTTCCCAAACTGCACACGGTCTTGGTAATTTTGCCCTCATGATTTCAGACTTCCGTTCATTTGAATCGATTACGGAGCCTGAATAAAAGAAAAGGCCTATGAAAGCAGCTGTTCCAACGAACGACGGATTGATGATAGCCTCATCATTTGAGGAGGCCAAAGGTTTCCTTATCCTGAATATTGAAATGGGTAAAGTAACCGGGGAGGAACTGGTCTGGAACCAGGTTGCTTATGATAAGAAGGCTCCCCAGGTATACCTTTCCGCCCTGAAAGATTGTTCTGCAGTATTATCCTTACCTGTCAACGGGGATCTGAAAACCACTATGCTCAGTCAGGGCATTTCAATGATCTCAAGTAATGAACGGATCATCCATAATGCAATTGTAAACTACCTCGAAAATGAAGTCAGCCGAGCCGCAGACTATTGCTGCTGTCCATGAGCTCCGTGAAACCGACAAGCTGGAATCCTGGTTCGAGACGTTCCGCAGGGATACCATAGGTCATGACCAGACCTATCTGACTCCTTACGGAAGGCAAAGGATGCTCTATGCCGACTGGATCGCAAGCGGGCGCTTATACCGGCCGATAGAAAAGAAGATCATTGAGGAGATCGGGCCATTTGTCGGGAACACTCATACTGAAACCAGCGAGAACGGCAGGCTTATGACCCGGGCCTATCAGCAGTCACATCGAAAAATAAAGGAACATCTTAATGCCGGATCAGGGGATGTTATCCTGACGACCGGCTTCGGGATGACCGGGGCTGTTGTAAAGTTCCAAAGGTTACTGGGATTGAAACAATGCGGCATACTTTCGGACGGGAAATGCATGAAAGATAAAGACAAACCTGTGGTTTTCATCACGCATATGGAACATCACTCGAATCATACTTCATGGTATGAGACGGTAGCTGATGTAGTAGTGGTAAAGCCAGGCAAGGATCTGCGCTTTGATCTGAATCACCTTGAAGATGCACTGAAGTTATACAGCAAGGAAAAACCGCTGATCGGATCTTTCACGGCTTGTTCCAATGTTACCGGAGTAAGGACCCCCATTCATGAAATGGCGGCGCTGATGCATCAATACGGAGGAAAAGTATTCGTGGATTACGCAGCGTCGGCTCCCTACGATGATATCAATATGCATCCCGGTAATCCTTTGCAGGACCTGGATGCTGTATATTTTTCCCCACACAAATTTCTGGGAGGACCCGGGTCCTCAGGGGTTCTTGTATTCAATTCGGAACTTTATCATAACCGGGTTCCCGATCAGCCCGGGGGAGGGACGGTCGACTGGACCAATCCCTGGGGAGAGTATAAATTCATTGACGATATCGAGGGCCGGGAAGACGGTGGAACTCCCGGCTTTCTCCAGGCGATGCGTGCCGCGCTCAGTATGGATTTAAAAGATCAGATGGATGTTGCAAAGATCCATAAGCGTGAAGATCAGCTGTTGAAGCTGGCGTTCAGCGAGTTTTCTTCAATCCCGGGTTTGCATGTCCTCGCCGATAATGCCACAGAAAGGCTGGGAGTAATTTCATTTTATATCGATTCCATACATTATAACCTGGTAGTTTCACTCCTGAGCGACAGGTTTGGCATACAGGTAAGGGGCGGATGTGCCTGTGCCGGTACTTACGGGCACTACCTGCTGGATGTGAGCTTTGAAAAGTCAAAAAGGATAACCGACAGCATCTCCAATGGTGATCTTTCCGCAAAACCAGGCTGGGTAAGGCTCTCACTTCATCCGACTATGACCGATACAGATGTGGTCTACATTGCCGACGCATTGCGCCGGATAAGCAGAAACCATAAAGAATGGAGCAGGGATTACTCTTATAATAAGCATACCAATGAATTCCGGCACAACCTTCAGCATCCCGCTGCCCCGGATGTGAATCAGTGGCTTACACTTTCCTGACAATCTTTTGTGATAATTATCACATCTTACTGAGATTTATTTCCTGATACTAAAGCGCTTTAATGTTAGGCTGACTTTTACCTTTGTACACATCTATTTATCTACATCTTTACATTTAATAATATTTCTATGGGCACAGAACTCGAGAATCAGATTGCTGATTTAAAAGAACAATTAAACCAGCTTAAGGAAGGCACAAAGGACCAGCTTTCGATGGTGGTTTTTTCAGGCGACTTGGATAAGATCCTTGCTGCTTTGATCATTGCAACAGGCGCAGCCGCTTTCGACATGAAAGTTAAACTCTTCTTTACTTTCTGGGCGATTTCCGCATTGCGTGATCCTGCAAAAAACGGCAAAGGCAAGAACTTCATTGAGAAAATGTTTGGCATGATGCTTCCGAAAGGGAGCCCGAAACTGAAACTTTCCAATATGAACATGGGTGGAATGGGTACAGCCATGATGAAAGGGATCATGAAGAAACACAAGGTCGCTTCCATTGAAGAAATGCTGAAGACAGCAGGTGAACTGGGTGTCGAGATCAATATTTGCGAAATGTCGATGAACCTGATGGGGTTTAAAAAGGAAGAGATGATAGATTATCCGCATATGACCATTTGCGGAGTGGCCACTTTCCTTACAGATGCAGCAGAAAGTAAAATTCAATTATTCATATAATCAATTATAAACTGCAGGGCAACCTGCTCCGGGTTTCGGGCGGATCGTCCCGGAACATTCCCGGAAAATTAAAATAGGAGAAAACACAATGAGCACAGAAGAATTAAAAAACCTCAAATCGAACACCATCGTTGATGCACGCGGAACCGCTTGTCCGGGCCCATTATTGGCCGCAAAGAAAGCCATCGGGGAGATTGAATCAGGAGAGATCATGGAGATCTACTCTTCGGATGAAGGAACCAAGAATGACATTCCCAAATGGTGTAATAAAATGACCCATGAATTTTTAGGGATCGTTGAAGAAGACAGCTATTCAAGATTATTTCTAAAGAAAGCATAAATCTCAGCCCCGGAAGATCTGTTCCAAATAAAACTACTGATTCAACAAGCTGATTTGAAGACCCGTGAAAGGTCTTCCGGGGAGTGGTTTACCTGTTCACGGTTTTACCACATTAAGAAATAAATGAACCTGAATAAATTAACGGCATGAACTCCGGGGCAAATCCCGGCCTCCGGATCCTCTGCATTCAGCGGATAATGGTCCGAAAGGAATAAAAAAGATTACCATATGGAAACAAAAAAATCGCCAAGGATACTGGTGTTTTCGACCGACAAGATCTCTGATCCCGGAATTGACCAGGCAGGCTTACGAAAGATCCACTATTCGCCTACGGTATATACGATAAGCCTGCCATGTTCATCGGGCATCAAGCCCCGCTGGATCATGCGTGCTTTCGAACAGGGCTTCGACGGTGTGTTCATCGCTGCCGACGGGCATGAATGCTCATACAGCTCACGCTGCCCTGAGTTTACCAATAAGATCATCGAAGAATGCCAGAAGCAGATGACTGCAAAAGGAATAAGCCCCAAGCGGATAAGGATGGCAGCAATTTGTTCTGTATGCGCCGAACCCTTTGCCAGCCATATGGCCAATTTCACAAAAATCTTAGCTGAACTTTCATGAAATGCCCAATGGAAAAAGTTAATCCTAAACTGGAACGATAGTTTTGGGCATTCCATCTGACCACTGAAATCAAATTATTAACAGATGAACACAGAAGAAAAGAAGTACGATGTAATGGTCATCGGGGGCGGTATTGCAGGGCAGGAAGCGGCCTTATCCCTTGCTAACATGGATTATAAGGTATTGCTTGTCGAGAAAGGTTTATCCATTGGCGGCAAGATGATACAGCTGAGCAAGGTCTTCCCTACCCTTGACTGCGCCGCTTGTATTACAACACCAAAGATGTCGGAGACAGCCAGGCACTCAAACATTACACTTTTATTAAATTCCGAAATTGACAGCATAAAACGGAACGAAAAAGGCTTTCATCTTGAGATCAATAAAAATCCAAGGTATGTAAAGCCCGAAGCCTGCACCGGCTGCCAGGAATGTGAAATGGCTTGTCCCGAAGTAAGATCTGATGAATACAACGCCCATCTTGCAGGACGCAAAGTCGCCTACATTCCTTTTAGCCTTGCCAATCCGAGGATTGCCGTTATCGAGAGACAGGATACCTCAGCCCCTTGCATCGCAGCCTGTCCCGGAGGAGTAAAGCCTTATGGTTACATTTCTCTCGTAAGGAACGGCCAGTACGAGGAGGCCATGCATCTGCATATGGAGGACATTCCTATCCCGGGAAGCCTTGGCCGTGCCTGCTATTCACCCTGCCAGGGGGAATGCACCCGCGCCAGTCTCGAAGCCACAGTCGACATCCGCAGGATAAAACGGTTTTTTGCAGAAGACTACTATATTAAATACCCTGAAGCGCCTGCAAGACTTATCGAAAAGAACAGCGGGAAGAAAGTTGCCATAGTGGGTTCCGGTCCGGCCGGCCTCACTGCCGCTTACCACCTGGCCCTGGCCGGCCATAAGGTGAAGATCTTTGAAGCCGCTCCTTCGGCAGGCGGGATGTTAAAACTTACGCTTCCCGAATACCGGCTCCCGAATACCGTCGTGGACAGGGACATTGAGAACATCACCTCCCTTGGGGTAGAGATAGAATGCAGCCACCCTGTGGGCAGCCTTCACAAAATCAAAGAACAAAATTATGATGCCGTGTTCGTCGCAGTTGGAACACATAAAACAAGCAAGATGAACATTCCCGGTTCAGATCTTAAAGGCGTCGTTTCCTGCCTTGATTTCCTGAGGGAATCGAAGATAGGTTTAAAGACCGATCTTACTGGTAAAAAGGTGATGGTGATCGGCGGCGGAAATACCGCGATGGATTCAGCCCGCACAGCCTTGCGTTTAGGAGCGTCAAAAGTCTCCATCATATATCGCCGCAGCCGTGAGGAAATGCCGGCCTGGAAAGACGAAATCCATGAAGCCGAGGAAGAAGGAATACATTTTGAGTTGCTCCGGAACCCTGTAAAATTTGCCGGCACAGATGGCAGGCTCAGCCAGGTTGTCCTTATAAAGATGGCCCTGGGTGAACCTGATGCAAGCGGCCGCAGGAAACCAAATGAAGTTCAAGGTTCAGAATATACCGAGGATGTGGGTTTCGTTATTGAAGCCATAGGGCTCTCACCTACCACATCCGCCTTCAGTAAAGAACTTGAACTGGAAAAAGACGGCAGGATAAAAACCGATAAAAATACATTGCAGACTGCTACCCCCTGGTTATTTGCCGGCGGGGATTCGGTAAGCGGTTCTTCAACTATTATTGAAGCAGCAGGACAAGGAAAACGGGCAGCATTTTATATGGATAAATACCTGCAGGGACTTGAATTGACTGATTTCGAGTTCGGTGATAAACTTCCTGCAGTGGACAAAAAGAAAGTCCTCGCCAGGCCGGATATTCAACTTAAACCTGCGCTTGATGAAAAAGTCAGGCCTGTTGCCGAACGTATCAGGGACTTCAATGAAGTTGAATTCACTTTCACCGAGGAAGAAGTGCACCAGAGCGCCGACCGCTGCCTCGATTGCAGCAACTGTCGCGAATGCCACCAATGCGTTACAGCCTGCCCTGCTTATGCCATTGATTTCTCCCAGAAAAAAGAAGTTGTAAAAGCCTATGCGAGTTCAGTCATCATCGCATCGGGCTTTAATTTGTTCAATGCAGCATTCAAACCGCAGTATTCTTTCAACCAGCTTCCGAATGTGATCGATTCGATGCAGATGGACAGGCTCATCGCCCCTACCCGCCCCTACAATAATGTACTCAGGCCGGGTGACGGTAAAACCCCTGGTAACATTGCCTATGTATTATGCACCGGTTCCAGGGATTCAAGCCTTGAAAACTTCCGTTCCTGTTCGGTTGCAGCAACCAATAACCCCATCTGTTCCCAGATCTGTTGCATGTATTCTCTTAAGCAGGCTCAGCTTCTAATGGGAGCCTTGCCGATGGCGGATATCACGATCTATTATATGGACATACGTGCATTTGGCAAGGGTTACGAAGAATTTTACCAGCAGTCGAAATCGATGGGTGTAAACCTGGTAAAGGCTAAGGTGGCCAGGATCAAAGGCAAGGAAGACGGCAAAGGAGATGTGGTTCTGAGGATTGAGGATGTGGAGACAGGACAGGTAAAAGAAATGACCCATGACCTGGTGGTACTTTCGGTTGGCATGATGCCTGAGAATACAGTACTCAAATCGTTTAAAGATGGCAGCCCTGCTCTTGACCAGTTTAATTTCATCAAACAGACCGACCTTCAGCTGAATCCAAGCCGCACCAGCGTGGAAGGTGTTTTTGTAGCCGGCACATCAGCAGCCCCTATGGACATTCCCGATTCGATCCTGTCGGCCGGTGCAGCAGCATGTGAAGTTGCGTCGTACCTGAGCCAGTATTAAAAATGAATGAATTAAATGTCGTTCGGCGAAGCCGTAATGAACACCATTGAAATAGACAATTACGTGAATAATATTGAACAACGAATGTTGAATGTTGAAGTACTCATGGCTCTTGCCTCATGCCTCATGGCTCATGGCTCATGGCTCATGGCTCATGGCTCATGGCTTTAAAAACATCTGAATTATGGAAGAGAAAAAGAAAAAACAAAGAATAGGCGTGTACATCTGCCATTGCGGGGGTAATATCTCCGACTACGTGGATGTGGAGCAGCTTCGCGATATAGTGGGCCAGGAAGAAAACGTCGCAGTTTCAAAGAACGTGATGTTTGCCTGTGCCGATTCGAATCAGAAGGAGATGATCAGGGATATTCAGGAAAAGCAGCTCGACGGTATCGTCGTAGCTTCCTGTTCTCCCAAGCTTCACCTGCATACCTTTCGTGGTGTTGCTGAACGCGCCGGTTTGAATCCCTATAATTACGTACAAGTTAACGTACGTGAGCAGTGTTCATGGGCCCATTCTGATCATCCTGACCAGGCATCCTACAAAGCTGCCGGACTGATACGCGCGGGCATCCGCAGGGTTTCAAGTTCAGAAGCGCTTACAAACATTGAAGTCAAAGCCACCAAAGCGGTCGTCGTGATCGGTGCGGGACTTGCAGGAATGCGTGCCTCCATTGACCTTGCAAGGATGGGCAACCAGGTAGTTGTTGTAGAAAAAGAGCCGGTAGCCGGCGGACAAATGGCAGGCAAAGGCCCGGTATTTCCTACAAACCAAAAGGGCCAGGAACTGGTCGATACATTGTTAAGTGAGATCAGGAAATTATCGAAGATCACCCTGTTCACTTCGGCCACTGTCGATAAAGTCACAGGGAGTATTGGCAATTTCAAGGTGGATGTGAGAGTGAACGGTACCCCGGGTGAAGTCATGAGTTTCCCGGCAGGGGCCATCCTGGTTACTACCGGATATGAATCTTATATCCCTAAAGAAGGAGAGTTTGGCTTCACCGAAGGCAGCCGTGTGATTACGATGAAAGAATTCGACAAGCTGGTCGATTCTTCAAACATCAGTCTTTCATACCAGGGGAAAGCTGTAAAGACCATTGCATACATCTATTGTGTAGGCATGAGGCAGACGAAGGGAGAGAACAAATACTGTTCAAGGAGCTGCTGTACTGCTGCCATCCATTCCTCCATCACGGTTCATGAAAAGTTCAAGGGAATAAAAGCGTTTCATTTGTATCGCGACATCCGCACTTATGGTAAAAATGAAATATTGTACGAAAAGTCATCCCGGCTTGGAGATACTTTTTTAATGTACCAGGAGAAAGAACCTCCTCTAGTGGTGCAGAGGAAGAATATCGTTAATGTAAAGATCAAGGATTCGCTGACAAAGAAAAGGGAACTTGAACTTGACGCAGACCTGGTTGTGCTGGTCACCGGCATGGTGCCCCGTCAAGACAGCCAGGATATCGCAAACAAACTTAAAATACCCATTGGGAACGACAAATTCTTTAATGAGATCCATCCGAAACTCAGACCGGTCGAAACGGTGATCAACGGGGTGTTCCTTGGCGGAAGTTGCCAGGGTCCTAAAAATATTACCGAATCAGTGCAATCTGCTATGGCAGCCTCGGCAAAGATCAATGCCATCATACGTAAAGACACGTTAGAACTGGAACCGATCATTGCCCGTATTGATGCGGAAGCCTGCACCTGGTGCGGAAAATGCCAGGAAGTATGCGAGTACGATGCAATTTTCCAGATAGAAACTAACGGCAAAGTCGTGGCGTCGGTGAACGATCCTGTTTGTAAGGGCTGCGGGATCTGTGCCCCAATATGCCCTGCCGACGCCATTGACATTGCCCAGTATACCAATGATGAGATCGAAGGGATGATAGACGGATTTTCGCAACAGGTAGATCTGAATGTCGAAAAAGGAAAATCAGGGCAGGAGGGAGATGCAGGAGGAATGAAAGATTTTCCGCAGATATGGAAATCCATCATCGAAAACCTTTCTGAGGAACCAAAGACCATTCCACAGATCGCTGCAAGCCTTCAACAGCCTTCGGAACTTGTAACCTGGCACCTGATGACAATGAACAAATACTACATTGTCGAGTCGGCAGGCATTGACGATAATGATGAATACTTCCTGTACAAACTCAAAAACAAGTGAAATGACGAAGATAGATCCACATTTTGCAGATGAACTTAAAAAGTACGGGGCAAAGGATTTCGATGCCTGCTTCAACTGCGGGAATTGCTCGGCGGTTTGCAGCCATAGTGAGAAAACTGTAAGCTTCCCCAGGCTAACAGTGAGGTTGGGTGTACTCGGACTTAAAAAAGAAATCCTGAATAGTGTAGAACCCTGGCTTTGTTACTCCTGCGGAGATTGTACCGAAACCTGTCCGCGCCAGGCCGGTCCTGGCCAATACCTGGCTGCTGTGAGACGTTTTGCAATTTCGGAATATGAACCCACCGGGCTCACCAGGCTCATGTTCAAGAGACCGCCTGCCTTTATAGCTGTTACAGCATTGATTGCGGTTTTTCTTGGATTCTTCCTGTTCACTCTTAAACCCGATCATGAGGTTGCACGATGGATCTTTAACTGGTTGCCTTATGATGTCATCCACAATATGGGACTGGTAATCTTTAGCTTTACAGGTCTTTCCATGGTGTGGGGCGTTTTTTCGATGGCCATGCATTTCAACCGGAACAAGGATAAAAAAATCAAATCCAAAGTAGGTTTTTTAAAAGCCGTCTGGATGGTCATCAGTGAAGCCGGGACTATGGACCGTTACAAAGACTGCGATGCCGAAGAAGATTCACATTGGAGGGGTGTACCCTGGTACAAACAACCCTGGTTCGTTCATTGGTCTATCATGTGGGGATTTATAGGACTACTTGTCGCTACCAGCCTTGATTTCATCCTTAAAGATCCTGCAACGACAATATGGTGGCCAAGCCGGATCCTTGGTACCATAGCCGGTCTCTTTTTGATACTGGGAACAAGCCAGGCTATCAATTACCGCCTGAAAAAAGTGACTTTGATTTACAGCGAAACCAGTCCGGCCGACTGGACTTTTCTCTGGTTTCTTTGGATTGCAGGGCTAACAGGATTCTGGCTTGAGGTTTCGGTAGCTTTGGGAGCAAACAACATTATCAACCAGTTCGTTTTTCTGGTTCATACCGTGATCTCGATGGAACTTGTGCTGCTTTTTGCCTTCTCAAAGTTTGCTCATGCGTTTTATCGTCCGGTAGCATTGTTTTACCATTACCGGAACCAGGCATAAAAATCCGGAGCGGAGAAAAACCGTAAGGTTTTAAGGCATCAAATTTATTACCTTTGTGTTATGACTGCTAAAATAAAACCGGTTTTTAATAAACGTATTTTCTGGGATGTGAATTTTGAGGCCATTGATTACGACCTCCGGGCTAATTTTGTGATTGAGAGGGTATTTGAGAGGGGTGATGTGGAAGATATAAGGCAATGCCGGAGATATTATGGAGATGAAAAAGTAACGGAGGCTTTACTGAAAGCAAAATATCTTCCTTTGCATACTATTTACCTGGCCAGCGCAGTAATAGACAAACCTTTGCAAGAATTCAGATGTTACATACTGAGACAGTTGAACCCGGAACTTTTTCCTTATTGAAAAGGTTAATGGATCTGCCATCACTGAAATCCTTTTCTCTGGTTGGCGGGACTGCTCTGGCTTTGAGATATGGGCACCGCAGCTCAATTGATCTTGATTTGTTCTATCACGAGAAATTTGATCAACCTCAAGTTGTCAAGGACCTGACATTAGAATTCGCGGATAAATTTGTGTACAAACAGGAACATACGCACTTTGGTATATTCTGCTTTATAAACGAAGTGAAGGTTGATTTTGTTCACTTTCCTCATCTGCCAATTAAACCATTTGAAACAATTGAACAGATAAGATTTTATAGTCTGGCCGACATTGCTGCCATGAAAATCCAGGCAATACTTGGCAGAGCCAAGAAAAAAGATTTCTATGATCTGCATGAATTATTGCAGCATTTCTCTTTGCAACAGGTCATTGATTGGCATTATAAAAAATACCCAAGTCAGATGCTCGCGATCAGCATCCCACACGCAATTACCTATTTTGCTGATGCAGAGGAAAGCGAAATACCGGTAAGTTTCAAAAAGCAAACCTGGGAAGGAGTTAAAAAAGGAATTTCGAAAACTGTGAGCGATTACCTGAGATGAAATTTACTGCCGGGGTCTGACAAAACTCTTTTGTCAGGGCCTTCTTCCCATAGTCTGGCTAACAAACAACACATCTTCCCGCTCTGTAACCTCGGTATGTGCCTTATCGCAGTAATCCAGGATCTGCTGTTTCAACTCCTTTGTCCATAAATCCGGTTCAACAGCGCTGTATAGGTTCGCATAACTCCTGATCACATTATAAAAATCTGTTTGACCTACCGTTGAGGGAGAGACATGCCTGAGAACAGATTCCACACCGGAAAAACCATGGTCTTTCAAATATTTCGGCAATGCCAGGGAAATCCTTGGATGAGAGCCGATGTTATGATAGAATTCAAGTTCCTTATCCCTGAAAAGTTTCCAGGTACTGTTCCCGGCATAACTGGTATCGATGAAATACTCTGTGATCATCAGGATCCCGCCACTCCTGAGTTTTAAAAATGCATCCAGGATAAACTCAGGAACATTTTTCATATGCTCTACCGCGAATCTTGCCGTGATCAGATCAAAATTTCCTGATGGAAAGGAATGGTCAAACAGCCTGTGTTCGAACGACAGGTTTGCTTCACCGTGTTTCTCCCGGGCAGATGAGATCAGCTCAGGGTCAGCATCAACCGCCTTATACATAACATCGGGAGTCAGCCTGGCCAGCCCCGAAATAAAATTACCCTCCCCAGTCCCCACGTCAAGAACGGATGTAATCTTATTTTTCAGGATAAGTTCCCTGAGGTAGTCATATTCAAAAGCCGAAAAGGCCCTGGTTTGTGCCTCGTAACAATCCCTTACAAAATCGATGATCCCAAGGATACGTTCATTTACATTACTCATTCCGGTTATAATTTGATAACAAATTGAGATAGTATTGACAAGAAATCTTAAAGGTTATAAGAAGGCTCAAATCATGGTTCTAACTGTTCCAGACTTTGTTAATCTTTACATTGGTCTTATCAAAAAGAAGATTCCTTGCTTTTTCCCTGTAAATATATTAAGAAGAAGTTCAAATACTATTAGGATTTTTTCAACAAAGACTGATTGAGGACCTGGTTGCCGGCTTCAGATTATATATTGGATAACCGGCCTCATTTTGCGGTGATGGGGATGAAATACAAACATGAAGATCCCGGATCGGAAGAAGAGATACTGATACCAGTTAAACCTCGTCAGTAATCCGGAGGAATAATACAAACAGAGATCAGCTATTACCAGAAGTTATGAACGATTCTGAAAATATATGAAGAATAATTTGCATTTAATACGATATTTTAATAACTTTGCTTACTGTTTTATCGGATTAAAACATAATTTTCATGATCAGGCGCATCATTACAGATCAGATCCGCGATCATCTGGGCAAGAAGGAAATTACACTCATCAGCGGCCCCAGGCAGGTTGGGAAAACTACGCTGATGAATGTTCTGATTGATGATCTAAAAGCTGCAGGCAAACCGGTATTGTTTCTAAGTTTTGATTTTGAATCGGACCTCCCCTTTCTTCGCTCGCAGGAGGCCTTGATCAGCAGGATTAACCTTGAATTCGGTCAGCAAAAGGGGTTTGTCTTCATTGATGAGATCCAGAGAAAAGAAGATGCGGGGATTTTTCTCAAAGGTCTTTATGATATGCATCTTCCCTGTAAATTCATCATTTCAGGTTCGGGGAGTATTGAGCTGAAAGAAAAGATATCAGAATCACTGGCAGGCAGGAAACGAATTTTTGAAGTTTCACCTTTAAGTTTTCATGAATTTCTTGACTATCGCACCGCTTATAAATATTCCGACAGGCTGCCGGCTTATATCAATCTGCATTTTTCAAGTGTAATGATCTTATTCAACGAATACCTTAATTTCGGAGGGTATCCGCGTGTAGTTACCGAGTCATCGGCCCGGGAAAAATTGCAGGTCATTAATGAGATCTACCAGTCATATATTGACAGGGATATACGCATGTTTTTACAGGGTGACCGTCCTGAATCCTACGCAAGACTTATTAAATTACTTGCAGCCCAAACCGGCCAGATCCTGAATCTAAACAGCCTGGCCAATGAAGCACAATTGTCGGTTCCCACCATCAGGAAGTATCTATGGTATGCCGAAAAAACATATTTCATACGCCTGGTTACTCCGTATTTCAACAATACGATAAAGGAAATAACCAAATCTCCTGTGGCCTATTTTAATGACCATGGTATGAGAAACCTTGTGTTATCTTCTTTTGGCAACCTTCAGCGGCTGCAGGACCAGGGCTTTGTATTTCAGAATATTGTCGGAAATCTCCTGATGCATGAATTAAGGGTATCCCAATACACCGTACATTTCTGGCGTACTACCGATAAAGCAGAAGTTGACTTTGTGATAGACCGCGGTCATGATCCCATTGGGGTTGAAGTGAAATTCAGCGCCTTAAAAAAACCATTGATGACCCGTTCACTCAGGAATTTCATCGACAAATACCAGCCCACCGAAGTCTGGGTGGTGAATCTTGCATTAAATGATAAAATAAGTGTTGGAAAAACCAGGGTCAAATTCGTACCGTTTTTTAGTTTGAACCAGCTTCTGAAAGATCTTACAGCTTCATTCGAAACAAATTACCAGGTCCAGGAAAGAAAATTCGCTTACTCCTGGAAACGAAGGTAAAATGAATTAAGCTTTTTGATATTATTTTGTACTTTTATAAAAAATTAATCTTAAAAAGAAAGGGGAAAAAATGTCATTTAAGTTGGAAATCACATCCCGGGTAATCGCTCTGACCTTGATTGTTATTATTACCGCTATGGTGGGCGCCTGTAAAAAAAGCAATTCCGACACACAGCCACCTGATGGGACGAGTGCTAAGCTTCGTTTCGTTTTCCTGGCCGACAGCCGGGGTGACTCGCTTGGATTCCCGGTTGACTCAGCAGCCCTTAACCCGATCATCCGCGAAATAGACACCTTAAACCCGAAACCGGCATTTGTGGTATTCGGGGGTGATATGTGCTACAGGGGCTATATGAACAAGGAATACACCTTCCAGATGTTTAAAAACCTCTTTTCAAAATTGATCAATAAGGGCATCCCCTTGTACGCAGCCGTCGGCAATCATGAACTTTATCATGAGCACGCATCGTATGGTTACTTTCTCGTGAACCAGCAACATTTCCAGAGTACGTTTAATGAAAGCCCTGCAAACGGGCCTCCAGGATATGAGCACCTGGCGTATTCCTTCAGCGATCAGGCCAGCAGTTCCTTTTTTGCTGTAATGGATTGTTATTATGTAACTAAGGACACCCAGAAGATAAACATGGGAGGCCATATTGATTCAACTCAGATGGCCTGGTTGAAAACACAGGTGGCCCAGACCAGCGCCTTGCATAAATTCCTTTTTATCCATGTACCCTATTATTATGTCGACAATGACTCCACGGAAGCATCGGAAGCAGACACAACACTCACAACACTCTGGTCCTTCATTGACGTTAATAAGTTCGACTTTTATGCCTGCGGACATTCACATTTATATGCCCGGAGGACCATTGACGGCAGTTTAGCTCCGTTTCCTCAGCCCAAAAAACCTGTCCCGGCCTGGAAGAACAATGTGGTACAGCTTCTTTGCGGCACCTGCGGTGCAGGTTCCGGAGGCGGCGTTATAGATCCGACAGTCAGAACCGAATGGGATGTTCACAATGCCAAAAAGACCTATTACTACACAGTTATCGACATTTCGGGAAACACTGTGACGGTGCACAGTTTCCAGGGTTATACGGCGCAGCACACCGTGTTCGAAACGTTTACAATTACAAAATGATAACTTTATATTTATGCCCATGCCCATGATTTTGAAATAGGAGCAATCGTCGACACCAACTCATGGAACATTGTGACTCACGACTTCCGCAAATCAAAACGTTTTATTTTCCATCTTTTCGATGGCCTGGTGTGAAATGCCAAAGCTGGTGTTCCTGATAAAGGTAACGCTTGACTGAATCGTAATCTGTCCGGGATAGAAAAAGGGGTGCCTGAAATCGCATTTGCATGAAGCAAGAATAGGGCCGGTATTGAGTTCCTGCTGATCCACAGCCAGGCCGATTTTATTCAGATATTCTACTCTCGAGGACTGGACATATTTAAAAATGGAGATATTGTTAACATGGCCCAGGTAATCAAGCTCGCTCCAGTCGATCCGGAGATTCAGTTTCATACGATAAGTCAGACCAGCTATAACAAGGTTGGCGTTTATAGTATTGGATTGCAAAGCAGGTAAAGTATGCCTGCAAAATAACCATTATTATTTACTTATTGCCAAGTTTTTGAACGGTTGCAGGCGCGTTGGCTGCAATTGGATTTATATTTTGATTCCATTAAAATCCTCAATACAAGCTTAAACCAAGATTATTCCCGATCGTTACAAGTTCAATTTTCGCTAACTCCTTTGAGTTGAATTTTTTAACAGGCATAATTTCTTTATTCACAGAGTCAAGCAGAATTATTCTATAGTCATTACTGTTAATATCAAGAGGTCTGTTTCCCTGGCTATAGGAACGCCAGGTTAAATTTGATTCCTTTATACCAATTTTCATGGATGGTTCAAGCTTAAGCCATTTGCCAATTCTAATAATTCCAAATAAATTATTGGAAAATTTGACACGTTTCTGTTCATAATCAATTAAGGTACTTGTGTCAGAAAAACCAACAAATGCACCGATTAAAATTAAAATTAGCCCTGTAAAATGAAAATAAGTTAAAATTAAGCCCGCGATAAATAAACTATTCCTGCGGATGTTCCCACTAGTCCAAATGATTTTTCAAATTTATTATTTTCAGTCATTTTTTTTGGTTTTCAGGAGCAGAGATAGAGTGTTCTTTTTCACAGCTGCGCCCAACATCTCGATGATACTATATTTTTCTTTTTCTTACAGACTTCTCTTTCGTAAACAGGTCGGCGGTATATTTATCATATAGCTCAAACAGAAACTCAATCCGTTTGGTTTCATTGGGGAAGGGTTGAGGGCGGTAACAAAGATCAACAGCTTTGTCAAGTTCCTGATGGGCTTTGACAAGGGCCGGGGGCATAGTGAGGGTGTCGTAGAGATCGGCGAGGGAAGCGGCGGGAGGTGAAGCGGCGGGAGGTGAAGCGGCGGGAGGTGAAGCGAAAGATGCAGGTTGCGGAGTTTCTGATGCACGATGCGGGATGCGGGATGCGGGATCGGTTACTTTTGGGGCAGGATTCATGAAGGTTTGGCGAACATCCAGCACTTTCTGGGCGGCATCCTCCACCTCCTTTTTCTGTTTTTCCGAAGGGTTTTCAGGCCAGGGGAAGTTGTTGTAGACGATTTCGTTCGAATAACGATAATCGCTTTTTATACGGCCACAAATATATTTGATCCAGGTTTGATGAATGGCGGATGTCAGTATCCCAAAATGATACATTGTCGCATTTGGAATTGCATTACAACTATCGGCTACTATATATTCTTTTGTAAAAAATCCAATCGGTATATATTTCCTGTTTTCGGAAGAATGACGGGGAATTAAAACAAAATTATTTACTGGTTGTCTGATTTCGCCAAATAAATAGGGAAAATCTGCCAGTTTCCTGGTGCCTTCCCGTGTGCTTTTCAAGCGGTATTCTTTAACTTTTTGAATTCGACTCATAACTTCCGGCAAGTCACGAAGTTCATTGGGATTAATATCTTTAAGCCAAAGACACCAGCGTTTTTCTGCGTTGATAAATTCTCTGGCACTTACAAATGGCTTGATAAACTTTTCAGATAAGGGTTCATTTTTAACAAATTCATTCTTTTCATTATCATCCAATAATAGATTTCCATCATCATTTGGCATATTCCCAAATGAAATTTCAGGTACGGAACAAATGGGTAATCTTCTTTTCAGTAGAATCAAATCTTTCCCCTCCACCAAATACGGATTGATATTGCCAACCCTTATTTCATGAGGTTCGCCTGCAATATCCTGGTATTCAAAAATCCGTTTCTCCTTGATATCAATATTCGAGAAACCAATGATAACAACGTGCACCGCCGCCTTTCCACGTGCTTCATTACTCCATTTGAAGGTCCGATGTGCGAAGTGGATCTTGAGATGATACCTGTTGAATAGTTCATTCCAGAGAACTCCAACCTGCTCTCCTTGGGCGATGGAATTCGTGGAAACAAAAGCGCATCTGGTTTGAGTTGGTTGTAATAACGGATCATGCTCAATAGTGAGATATTTTGCTGCTTTGATATACCAGGCCGTAACAAAATCCAGAACCCCAGCCCCATGAACACCTGTAAACACAACTTCCATATCTGCTTTTTGTTCGGCATTCATCAGGCTTTTCCCCACAAATGGCGGATTCCCGTAAATGAAGTCGAAGCGGGTTTCTTTCTTCTCAAAGGGGATGGGTTCGATGAGGCTATACCAGTCCATCCGAAGTGCATTTCCGCAAACAATGTTGGGGCTTTTGCGCAATGGGAGGCGGAGGAAATACTGTCCGAAGTCCTCGCTGGCCTTCATGTTCATCTGGTGATCCATCAGCCACATAGCTACCTGAGCGATCTGGGAGGGGAATTCTTCGATCTCGATTCCGTAAAACCTGTCCACATCGAGCTTCAGCAGTTCATGAACGTCGAATACCTGCTGCCCTTTCTGAAGGGTCTTGATGATCTCGAGTTCGAGCAATCGAAGCTCCCGGTAAGAAATAACAAGGAAATTACCACATCCGCAGGCAGGATCAAGAAAATGAAGTGAAGCGAGTTTATCATGAAAGCGGATGAGCTGGTTCCTGTTAACCTTCACCGATTCATACTCCTTCCATAGGTCATCAAGAAAGAGGGGCTTGATCACTTTCAGGATGTTCTTCTCGGAAGTATAATGTGCGCCCAGGTTGCGGCGTTCCACGGGATTCATTACGCTTTGGAACAAAGAGCCGAAAATAGCCGGCGAGATCTTGCCCCAGTCAAGGGCGGTACATTCAAACAAAATGTTCCTCATGGCCGTGTCAAAAGAGGCAGGCGGAAGGGTTTCCTCGAACAGCTTTCCGTTCACATAAGGAAAAGCATTCAGATCTTCATCGAGATTGGTCAGGCGCTTATTGGCAGGTGTATTGAGTACATAAAACAGGGTCGACAGATGATGCGCCAGGTCACTTCCGTCTTCCCTGGTTTTACTCTCAAGGTAATCGCGAAACTGGTCGCGCTCGAAAATGCTGGTGTCTTCGGCAAACAGGCAAAAGAGCAACCTCACAAGGTAAAGCTCCAGGGGATGGCCGGTATAACCTACTGCTTTCAGTCGGTCGTGCAGCCTGCCCATGAGTTCGGCAGCCTGTATGTTCACCGGGTCCTGCTCCTTGAATACATGTTTCAGGTATCCTGCAATGAAGCCGAATTCCTTGACATTTTTGTACAAGTCCTTCAGTTCGAATTCAAGGTGGCTGTCCTCTTCAAGGTTGTACAGCCTGAACCTCGCAAAATCGGATACCAGCACGTATTTTGGCAGCTCGTAATCCGCCAGTCCCGGAAAATAATCAAGAGCCTGTTTGTAGGCTTTATCCAGGTCTTTGCCTTTGGACTTATGTTCGACGAGGATGGTTCCTTTCCAGAGAAAGTCAATATAACCGGTGCTTTCATCGAGACGGTGAACTGGTTTTTCAAAACTGCCTATCTTGCGCCGAGAGATCCCGAATACATCGAAAAACTGGTCCCAGAATGTTTTTGCTTCAGCCCGCTCGCTTGCTTCGCTTTCCCATTCTTTTGAGAAATGGATTGCACGGTCCTTGATTTCGTTCCAACTTAGAGCCATTGTAGATCGTTATCTGCAAGGCTAAAATAAGATTTTTTTATATGTGCGGAAGAGACAGTCTCTGAGTAAAAATCATTTTGAGCGCAAGTTTTCAGATTTCTGTTCGTCTAAATTATAAACACTGAAGTTTAACCAGTTTAAACATGACTATGAAAACAGTAAAAGGAATCACGGCCTTCGTTGCAGTCCTGCTTTTTGTCTCTTACCAGGGATTTTCGCAGAACACAATTTCGGGTAAGCCACAAAATAATCCAGGCAATACCGGGAAAGCAAATACAGCTGCCCGGGGAAACTTTGTGGATAAAAATAATGATGGGATTTGCGACAATTACCAGGCCAGAGTGAATTCAGGCCGGGGAGCAAATTTCGTTGATAAAAACGGGGACGGTGTTTGCGACAACCGTGGGAATTTCGGAAAAGGCAGAGGAAATTCCAATGGATGCGGCAAAGGTTACCAGCATCGTAACGGACAAGGTCGTGGAAATTGCTGCGGCAGGGGGAATGGGCATCAACACAGACACGGACAAGTGAATTGAATTCTACTCTGATTCCTGAAGAAACCCAGGAAAACTCATGACCAGGGAAGCAGGATTATTTCTAAATTTAAGAAATATTTCAGCTTCCTTTCTTATACAAAAAGACATTAAAGAATGACTGAATCGGAACTGGTTGAAGGTCTTATCAATCAAAACAAGATAGCAATTCAATACCTTGTTGACCATTATCAGAAAGATGTCATTAAAACTGCATATTATTTTGTAGCCATTATGGAGGATGCTGAGGATTTATCACAGGAGGTATTTCTTGAAGTATTCAGGTCAATCAGTCGGTATAAGAAAAACGCGTCCCTCTCTACCTGGATCTACAGGATAACTGTGAATAAATCACTTGACCACCTGAGGAGGCAAAAACGAAGAAACATTTTTAACCAGGTGAAATCATTGATACAGGGTTCAAATGATGGAACACATGCTTTCAGCAAGGATCCGCCAATTTTGGATACCCGGAATGAGGATAACGAAAAAAGACAAATCCTGGACAAGGCCGTTAATTCGCTACCAGAGAACCAGAGAATAGCATTTGTTTTGAATAAATATGAGGAAATGGCTTATAAAGACATAGCTGAGATTATGAATCTTTCTGTTTCATCGGTTGAATCCCTGCTTCACAGGGCCAAACTGAACCTTCAAAAGAAATTAGTTAACTATTTTTCGGACTATGCATAAATCAATACATCATATGGACTGTTTATTCATTCGCAGGAATCTCTTTTCTTACCAGGAACATAAGCTTTCAGATAAGGACACTAAGGAATTTGAAGCTCATCTTCTTTCATGTGCGGAGTGTTCCAGGATTGTTTCAGAATTCCGATCTGTTACATCAGTCATTGATTTAAGAAAAGATGCAGAACCGAATCCATTTGCAGGTACACGAATAATTCAACGACTGGAGTCTGAAATGGAAAGCAATAAGGAAAAGAGGGAGCCCGTCTTTATAAGAATTCTTCAACCTTTGGCCGTTGCTGCACTTCTGGTCATCGCAGTGATTATAGGTTTTTCAATCGTAAAACAAAGGGAACCTGAAATATCTGCAATAATTAATCATCGACAGGATATCCAGGCCATACAATCTGATCTTAATATTCCTGATTTCGTTGATGAGGATGAAACCTTTTTTGCAAACAAATAACCATAACGCCATGAACTTCTTTTCGAAAAACAAGTTTGTTTTCTGGTTGCTGATCTTCCTGGTAGTCATCAACCTCACCGTATTAATCACATTTGTTGTGATGTATTCCCGAAAACCTGATGCAATAACTCAGCAAGTGCCAGAGAAACCAGGATTGGCGTTACAAAAAGAATTAACGTTAACTCCTTCCCAATCAGAACATGTAGACCTTATACTTGCCGATTACAGGAAAGTGACAGACCCTGTCGCAGAGGGTATACGTGGTTACAGGGCGCGGATACTTAATGAGCTTGCAAATGATAAACCTGATACATTTAAAATCAACCATTATGCAGACTCAGTTTGTTACCTGCAGAGGCAGATGCAAAAAGCCTCAGTTAAGCAATACATGGCTTTGAAAGAGATCTGTAATCCTGAACAATGCAAGAGACTATCCTCCCTTTACTTTGAATTATACGGTTTCCAGGGCCAGGGTAAGGGAATGGGGCAACAAAAAGGTATGAGGAATCAATACAGGTGGGGAAAAAGAAATAATAGCCGCGGAAATTGATATAGAAATCAGGTCATTCTGTTTCGCCTGAATACAAAATATCAATTTCTCCCTTTTCAGAAACACATTCCATTAACTTGTTCTTTAATTTCCAGCAGGTCATTTGGCGAATTGTCATTTTACGGGCTAATTCATAAGAAGATATTGCTGGTTCATTGCATACCATATGCATAATTCTGAAAGCTTCGGGAAGGTGTATCCTGCAACGATGAAAAATCGTATGGGCTGTAGCAGATTCTTCATGCTTGCAGCGGGTGCAGCGACGGGCATAAGGTGTTTTACCTTTGCAATAATTCGTATTTCCGCAATGCCGGCAGGTAAATCCACCAGCCCACTTCTGATCCGCAATTAATGCCAAACAAGCTTCCTCTGTAACTAAAGATTTTATTTCGAGTTTAGCAAAAGGTATTTTCATGTGTATGGTCTCTTATTCTTTGCAAAAATAATAAAATTAGTGATACTTATGCGCTTTAATCTAAATAATAGTTTTATCTTTGCAGCGAAATTTAAATTCAAACTCGCTATGAAAAAATTATCAATTATCTCAGCTACTCTTTTAATAATGGTATTTAGCTCATGTAACAGTATTGGCAGTAATAATACCGGAAGCTCAACTTCAGAAATCAAAGAAGGGGTTGTTAATCAGATGAGCACTGAAACCTTCAAAAAACTGGTTTATAACTACCAGAAAAATCCAAATAACTGGGTATATGAAGGGAATCAGCCCTGTGTCATTGATTTTTACGCTGACTGGTGCAGGCCTTGCAAAATGGTT
>Ga0114951_10001267_pt1 | contig 31898 bp, 36 predicted proteins | sample AM7aDNAmetaG_FD_88677 | JGI IMG/M metagenome (GOLD analysis project Ga0114951, IMG submission 88677) | Freshwater microbial communities from Finland to study Microbial Dark Matter (Phase II) - AM7a DNA metaG | ecosystem: Environmental > Aquatic > Freshwater > Lake | place: Finland: Lake Alinen... | reverse complement strand
GGCCCACCTGAATCGCAACGGGTTTCACCGTCATCATTGTGAAGATACATGATGAAAATACAACAATATTTTGGGAGGACTCGGGCGATAAAATGAAAATTGTCTCAAATCGCAAGACCTCAATTCAGTACCGCCCGCAATGGATGGATAACAGGGTTTAAAAAAAATGTTCCGGCCTGATCACGGGATATCGGCATACAATCCGGGTATACGGATGAACATAGCACACACTGTTCACCCTGGCCTGTCCTGGCGGGGCCTATTGCTGTCCGGGTCCATGATTCCCGCTGTCCGCTTCCCCGGTCTCTTCCCGGAAAAAATCGACCCATGCCTGTCGGGCCTCTTTCTGAACGACAGTTGCCTTGAGGTAGATGTAGAGGGCGTAAATAACAAGGAGATACGCCAGCGTCCGTATCACAATCAACGGCAGGGTAAGGGGTACTTTCAGACCGGCCAGGGTCGCTGCATGAGATATGCCGAAAAGACCGAACGCAATCCCAACATAGAGGGGAAGTTTCTCTCTGCTCTTCCTGTAGAGCAGGTACCCCAGCACCACGATGACGATACAGAGGATGAGGTTGATAAAAATAATCGGGTCCCATTCTAGTGCCATACCATTCACACCATTGAAATAATCTATCAGTATATAAGTCACAATTTGTTATTAATCCGAACGGTACGATAATGACAGGGTATCTTCTGACGATTTCGCAATCATCAGGGGTATATCGCAGGTGACCACAATTTGATGCGGGGTATTGCATGGAAATAACGAGGACCGGCCAGGTTGATAATGTGATGATGATGAACAGAATCGACTCCGATACTGCGGGAGATCTCGAAAAAACGCTGAACCAGCTCGTGGCAATGGGATCAAAACTGATCGTATGCGATTTCTCGCATACTACCTATATCAGCAGTGCAGGTCTCCGTGTATTGCTCTCAGTCACGAAAACACTTCTCCGTTCACAGGGGAAGGTCGTTTGCTGTTCGCTCCGGCCCAATGTACTCGAAGTATTCACAATTGCCGGATTTAACCAGATTATTCCGATCTACCCGGGCCGGGAAGCGGCGACCACGGCCCTGGGTGGAAAGATGAGCCCCTGAAACCAGGAAATATTTTTTTTTGTTTTGGACCTGTTCGCAGCCGGACACTGACACCGCGTGACCATCAGTCACGTGATGTGGTGCAGATAATCGCGACCATTAGTGAATAAGCGAACCGGATCATCCATATTCTTCTCGCAGGTCCACTCATACTCTTCCATTAATCGCATTCCTAATGGTGCACCACTGGAGAGAGGACTCAGGTGTAATGCACAGTTTTTATAATGATGCACCACAAATTATTCAGTAGGTGCACCAGAAGATACACGCACCTTACAACGGCTGCACGATCCGGCACGTTTGTCCGAAAAGCAAGTCAGGGATAAAGTCTGATCCCAAAAATGGAACAGAAATCATCCTGACACGGGGACTGCCAGCGACGTCCGGGCATCAGCCGGGTTACCAGGAGAGGAAACAATTTTGACTGAAAACATCGACCCGGGCAGGAACGATATCTTCCTATCCGATAATACTGCCAACCCGGCGCCACTCGGGCTCTGTGCATTTGGAATGACAACATTGCTGTTGAGTGTTCATAATTTGGGACTGATAACATTGTCAAGCCCGATCCTCGCCATGACAATATTTTACGGTGGTGTCGCGCAGGTCATTGCGGGTATCATGGAATGGAAAAAGAACAACACGTTCGGGCTTGTGACCTTTGGTAGTTTCGGATTTTTCTGGATCTCCTTCGCAACGATCCTGATACTCCCGAAGCTGGGTCTCGCCGCAGCACCAGGACCTTCAGAGTTTGCTGCATTCCTGAGTATCTGGGGAATCTTTGCACTGGGCCTGTTCATCTGCACATTAAAAATGCACAAGATCCTGATGATCACACTCCTGGCCGTTGTCCTGCTGGTCATCCTGCTCGTCGCAGCACAGTTGACGGCGGATCCACTGATCCTTAAGCTGGGAGGGGCAATGGGCATCATCGCCGGTGCTCTTGCAGTCTATATTGGAATTGGTCAGCTCGTCAATGAGGTCCATGGGACAAAAGTATTCCCCGTCTAATCACTTTTTTCCCTTTTTATCAGGGTGGCATGAGGTGAATGGTTCAACCGTTCGCCTGGTATTAAACCATCAGGAATTTCCCCACAAGAATATCGGAACGGAATTTGCCTGTTTTGATCACAGTCCACCGTGATACAGTCAGCCTTGCATTCCAACACTCCTGGCCGTTCTGCTCTTTCTGCTCTTTCTGTTGCCGGGTACCCAAAAAGGTTGCCCGACCCTCAATTTACAACGGTTACACCCCATTCGCTATAGGTTGCGAACATCAGGACCCCGTAAGCGCCGCACAGGTGACCGGCCGGACGTTGCCGGAGATCGGACCCCGGACTAAGCAAAAAAAGGTGGTGCTCCATAGCACTGTTGATAATTGTCCGATGTGAAAGAATTTTTGGGACAGAAAATTCTCTTCACGGATAAAAGGGGCCGACAACAACCACAACAACAACTCCTGGAGGGTAACGGTTGGGAAATCCGAAACAGCGCCAGTCTACGTCGGTGTCAAGGCATCTTTAACAGCACTGATAAGCGCAACCTTGTTGAGCGGTTTTAAAATAAATCCATTGATACCATAAACTTGCGCTTCCTCTTGATAATCACCGGAACTGTCTCCCGTCACCATCATTTTTTTTACACGTGGATCAATCTCTTGTATCTGCCTGGCCAGTTCTATCCCATACATATCAGGAAGATTGAGATCAAGAAGGCAGAGTTGGAACGTATTCGATCTAACCTTGACCAGGGCTTCTTCCGCAGTGGCAGCAGTATCAACGATATACCCGCTTCGCTCAAGTATCAACCGGAAAATTGTCAGGATATTTTCCTCATCATCTACAATGAGAATTTTTGTTTCTTCCATAGGAGCCGGTAATCCACATTTACGCAATATCTAGCAATACGTATTACCAATATTTAAATAGTACTAAAAAACGGTATCGTCTACCAACCAGGGATCAGACGTTCAGGTTCTGTAAAAGACAGCCCATGGGCACCAAATGGTTGTTCCGCGACCAGAAGAGGTTAAAATATCTGGGCCCAATCATCCATATCCACCTTCATGGAGTAAAAGGTCAACCATAATTGCGTCGGAAGCCGCAGAAAATAATAACGGCACCCACCACGATAACGATCAGGGCTGCCGGGGCAAAGGGAACATTTTTTGCTGTCGTTGGAGGAGTTGTCAGTCCGGCTGGCTGGTATTGATTGGGGTCAACCGTGGTGGGTGTTGCATGGACACCGAGAGATTCCAGGTTCCTTTTTGCTTCGTTATTGTTCGGATTGATCAGGAGGGCCCGCTGATAGGCAGTAATGGCAAGGTCATTCCGGTTCATTGTGATATACACCTCTCCTTTTTTCAACCATGACTGTTCATCTTTTGGGCTGAGATCGGTCGCGTGGTCGAGCGCCTGGATCGCACCTTCCTTATCGTTTAATGCAGCACGTGCCAGACCCTCTCCGTACCAGGACTGTGTGGAATAGGGATCAAGGGCAATCGCCTTGTCAAACGAAATCTTTGCATCGTTATACCGGGCGACCTTATATAAGTCAAACCCTTTTATCGTGAGGCCCGTTGCATCATCACCGGGATCACTACCTGTTGCAGATACAAACACGGGAATAACAACAAGAGCAATGATAAGGATGAAAACAACCGGGAGTTTCGAAAGACCGGACCGTAGCATACGTACTATTTTTACCAGTGTTGTAATAATTGTTTATCCCTGGATCCTCATTCAGGACTCCTGGCAGGTTCCGGCAAAAGCCAGGTCCAGCAGAGATAATGATCATTCCATTTTTTATCCTTGCACTTCCTTTCATCAGGTGAACGTAATGACCTGCAACGAACAATCCCGGGAAATACTTGACCAGGTATCCAGCCAGGTTACAAACTGCCGTCGTTGCCCGCTCTGGGAAGGAGCAACACATAGCGTCCCTGGCGAGGGCAGCATGTCCGCGAGAGTGATGTTTATTGGTGAAGCACCGGGTGAGCAGGAAGACTCAACTGGCAGACCATTTGTTGGCAGGGCAGGAAAGATCTTAACCTCGCTGCTTACCGGGGCTGGACTTTCACGCGAAAAGGTCTTTATCGGGAATATTATAAAGCACCGTCCACCTGGCAACCGAGACCCGAAACCCGAAGAAATCGTCGCCTGCACCCCCTGGCTCGAACTCCAGGTGAACACCATCAGGCCCCTGGTACTCGTCCCGATGGGCAGGCATGCGACACGGTACCTGCTCAACAGAATAGGCGTGAAATTTGTGAAGATTACCGATATTTCAGGAACCGTGTTCGAAGGTGAACCCTTTGGATTCCCGCAAAAGATAATCCCTGTCCTGCACCCGGCCGCAACGCTTCACAACCCACGGAGCAGGGAACACCTGGAGGAGGATTTCAGAAAACTGGGGGAACTGCTCAGAAAAATAGGATCGTAGGTGTTATGTATCCTGCAACCCATGTCGTTTTTTTTATCCCGTACACCTGGCAGGAATGGGTGAAGTACCCGATATTTGTCAGTCTGATAACCGTATCATTCCGGATATGCAAATAGGGGTTGGTATGGGACTGGCCGGGATTGAACAATCACAAGGTTGATCTCTGGAGGGTGCACCGGTAAAAATATCAGAGTGACCGGAGTTTCTGGCCAAACACCGGCAGGAAATCCTTTTTCCTTGACATCACACGCTCAAGCCTGACGGGTTGCACGGCATACTCGAGCCCGAGAAGCGTGTTCCGGTCCCCTGCAGCCAGGAGGAAACTGGTTGTGGTCATCACGTTGGTAAAAAGGACCAGATACAGGTGTACGCCATGCTCTTTCCTGAGAATTTCGAGTTCCCTCCTGACCTCTTCAGCCCGGCACACGGGGTAATCATCTGATGCCATCATCACCTGTGCGATAATCACGTCCCGGCCAAACAGCGTGTACTGTTTCGTATCGGCCAACAGAAGGTCACGGGGTGTAGCATGGACAAGGTCCATTCCCTGCTCTATCAGGGTGGCCCCGAATTCGGCAGCGTCAAGGCCCGTAACACCTTCAAGGAAAGCAACGGCCTTTTTATCTTTTTCTGTCGTTGTTGACATCCGCAGGCCGAGCGTATCAGAGAGAATGCCCGCAAGGAGCATCCCTGCTGCAGGGACCGTTGGGACCTGCCCGGTTTCCATAAATTTATGGGTGATAATTGTTGAAGTTGAGCCTACAGGTTCATTCAGGAACGAAACCGGCTTTAGCGTGGTAATTGCCCCAAGGCGGTGGTGGTCGATAATCTCGAGAATATCGGCGGACTCGATCCCATCAACAGACTGGGTAAACTCGTTATGGTCGAGCAGGATGACGGACTTATGGATCTCTTCGAGGAAGGTATTTCTCGATATCATGCCGAGGAGCACCCCCACACTGTCGACCACACATGCGGTCCGGTAACGGGAGTTTGAAACCATCTGTTTTGCATAGGCGAGTGGGTCTTCGGGCCGTACCACCGGGACGTCAGTTGCCATCACCTGGCCGGCCGGTCGTGAGAGGTGGATCATCCTGCCAACGCTGAACGCGTCCAGTGGCGTCGCAAGGATGGAGACATTCCTGCCTTGTGCCGCAGAGATGACCCGGTCCCCTACCGGCGCACCTTCCGCAATAATCAGGGCTGCAATCCCGGCAGAGACAAGGGCCAGTTGGGAGGGCTCATTATCTCCTGTAATTGCCACATCCTGTCCTGTCAGGGTGGACAGGGCATTATGGAGCGCATCGATAACGATGATCACCCGGCCGTTCAGTTCCTCCGAACAGGATACGAGGACCCTGGCTTCCAGGATACGGGCGAGCGTGGCCTGTGATATCGGCCCGATGACCAGCTGTTCCCGCCGTTCCGGCGTGACATATGCCCGGGCAAGTCCGTACTCGCTGACAAGGCCAATCACCCTGCCTTCCCGGTTGGTCACCGGGATATTCCGGATCTCATGTTCATCCATCATCAGGGCCACATCAATGGCAGGCATCTCCTCCGGGGCTCGGTGCGGGTACAGGAACGGGATATCTGCGACCGATGGTTCAACCGATTCCACCAGTTCGGGAGGCTGGAGCGAAAATTCCGACAGGACAAAGCGTGTCTCTGCATTCAGTTCACCGCACCGTGCCGGGATGTACCGGCCAGGCTCCTGCCTGTTGAGTAGTTCCGCGTAACCGATTACGCTTGCAATACTATCCGTGTCGGGATGGCAGTGCCCGATAACATAGACGTTCTGGCTGCTCATTTCTACGAAACCCCTGGTCTCCAAACCCTGACCGGGCGATAAGCTACACCGGCAGACTGTCTTAACATATCGACTCACCTCCCCTATAATGTTCACTGGAGAACGGGACGGTAGAAATCGCTTCCGGAACCAGGGTATATCGGGTTGCCCGGATGGTGGTCGTGATGCATCCTGGAGATCAGGAAGATTGACTGGGCGAGGATAGTTGTTAATTCGGAAATTTCCTGATATCTCATACGTACACAGGGTATCGGAAGATTCAATTGCATTACGGACTCTAAAATTTGGCCCGGATACCATGGAGCAGGATCGTCATATGGAAACGGATCTTGATAATCCAGGCGTATGGAGAATACGCTGGCGCAACCGATCTCTTTATTGCAATATTTTACCAGAAATGTACCACAATAACCATGCCAATCGAAAATATAATTCACCAAAGGCTGATGACGGTTATCGCCGTGATTTTTGTTACCTGTCTCGTGTGTATGGGTGGGGCGCTGGGATCGGTCATCACGAAACCCGGAACAGAAAATCACCCTGTTACAAATCGTTCGCTGGCAGACACGGGGTGGCAGCTGGTCTCGTATGAGCGTGGTGATGCGCAAATCCCGGTAGTATCCGGTTCAAAAATCACCCTCAATTTTAATACAGATGGCAGTATTGACGGTTCAGGTGGGATTAACCACTATTTTGGATCATACACACAAAACGGACTGTTGATCACATTCGGCACCGTCGGGTGTACCGAGATGGCAGGCCCGGAACCACTGATGGACCAGGAAAGTGCGTATTTCCGTCTCCTTGATTCGGTCAGGTCATCCCGCACGGTAGGGAGTACACTTGAGTTGCAGGAGGCATCAGGTCGTGTCGTATTAACATTTCAGTCGGATAATAATGGCGGGAATATACACAGTCCCACCGGTAAGGACCCCGAAACTGCATTACCTGGTACCGAATGGCAACTCTCGTCATATACATACGGGAATACCGGGGTCTCAGGACCGGACATCAACGTCGTTACGCTGAAATTTGATGATACAGGCAATCTTAATGGATATAGCGGTGTGAACACATATTCGGGCAGTTACCACCTGGTAGGAGCGAAAATCTCAATCGGGCCACTCGCAACCACAAAGATGGCGGGTCCGGAACCCCGGATGGGACTCGAATCGGTGTACCTTTACCTGCTTGGATCAATAACGGGTGCCAGCCTGACAGGTGATTCACTCAGCCTGACCGATAATAATGGAAATGTGGTGTTGGTATTCGGGCAAAAAAGCATCCCGTCACAAGACCGTTTCAGTGCATTCTTTTCACCGGCCACGTCACATACGACAGTCTCACCAGGTGCCGGACAAGCGTTACCAACGGCATTTATTGAAGGGTTTTCCCACACTCATATGATAAGCAGCGTAAATGGAGGATTTTTTGCGGACCTGGTCCAACCAGTGAGGGCGACCAGTACGATCCCAACCACTGGAAATCTTCAAAGTCCGTCGTTGATACCCCGGTACAATGATTCAGTCATCCCGCCGATGACGTATCCCGGTAGACCGTATTATTAACCTTTTTTCACCGTTGGTGCACGAATTAACCGGGCACCTCCATCACCGGGTATATGGAAATTAGTTCCGTGTATGCCTGAAAATTCTCCTCGGAAAATCAGATGCACCTCATTTCGAAAAACAGTCAAAATTGTTGTTTCCCGGAAGTCCTGTAAAACAGGGCAAAATTTTCCGGCAAAACAGGGGTAGTGCCCGACCAGAAATACCGGCCAAAAATCCCTCCGGGAAAACGAAAACGAAGTTTCTCTTCAGATGATGAACAGGGATATTCAGTGGGACATCCCGGGGTGGGACACTCTTCAGGGATGTACTACCTTGCCATCTTTTAAGTGGATAATCCGGTCGAAGTAGTCTTTGTGCCAGTCCTCGTGGGAGACCATCACGATAGTCTGCTGCATCTTTTCATTAATCTCGCGGAAAAGGTCCAGTACCACCCGGGAATTTTCGGAGTCAAGGTTGGCACAGGGCTCGTCGGCAAACAAAATATCCGGCTTGTTCACCATCGCCCGGGCGATCGAGACACGCTGCTGCTGGCCCCCGGAGAGCTCACGGGGGATGTGATCACGACGATCAGAGAGACCGATCTTCTGGAGTATCCCGTAACTGTCGTTTCTGGTCTGCTCTTCGGTCCGGTCGCTCCGGAGCATTGCCGGCAGGGAGACGTTTTCCATCACCGTCAGATCGGGCACCAGCGCATAGTCCTGGAAAACGTACCCGAGCTTGTATAGCCGGAACATCGTCTTCTCGTAATCGGTGAGTGCCAATACGTCCGTGTCATCAATCACGATCTTCCCTGACGTGGGCAGGTCGAGAAGACCGAGCATGTGCAGGAGGGTGGTTTTCCCACTGCCGCTTGCCCCCATGATCCCCAGGAATTCACCTTTTTGGATCTCAAGCGAGAGACCATCCAGGGCATTCACCTGGACATCCCCCATCTGGTAGACCTTTGTCAAGTCAGTAATGCTGATCATATCAGGCCCTCATCGCAGTCTGGATGTCCTCCCGCGAGACCTGGTAGGCAGGTACATATCCGGCGACGATGGCAGCAATGAACAGGATGATGGAATTGATGATGAGGTCCATGGGTGTCAGGTACATTGTGGCAGACCATTCCGGCGTGACAATGGGGGAATATGCCATGTATGTGGCGAGGACCAGCGTGATGCCGATGCCGAGAAGAATCCCAAGGAAACCGAGAATGATCACCTGGAACCCGTAATTATGCATAATCACTTCTTTATCGACACCGATCGCCTTTAAGATCCCAATCTGTTTTCGGCTGTTGAGTGTTTTGATCGTAATGACAATGAACAGTACCACCGTTGTAATAATGATACTGACAATCAGGGAGACCATGTTGATGATAGCAAAACTCTGGAGAGCCCGGCCCATACTCTTGCTTAAAAGGTCTCCGGTGGTCTGGACCTTCCCGTTCACCCCGACTCCGTACGAGAGGAGTTCGTCCTTGATGAACTGCTCGGAGTACCCGGGCTTTTCTTTGACCGTGATCAAATTTGCCTTGTCCAGTGTCTTTCCTTCCACCTGCTCCATATCAGTCCAGGTGACATATGCCCCGCTGTCCACGGGGCTCCATCCGGTGGCATAAATACCTTTGACCCGGTAATCCTTCGTGTACCCGTTGCCGTACTCGATGGTAACGGAGTCCCCGACCCGGACGCCGCCAAGAGACTCCTGGAACTCATCTTCCTGGCGTACAGATGCGTCACCGGCGACCGGTCTGCCGATGATCACCTCACCGGTATCGCCTTCCCCAAGATAACTGCCGGCAATCATTTTGGTATAGATCGGCGATACTTCCTTCTCATCGGTTGGAGATATTGCCCGTACATTGACTCCAAGAGTCCGTTGCCGGAATTTGAAGGTTGCCCCCTTCGAATATTGGGGGGATGCCCGTTGTACTCCCGGCATGCCGTTGATCAAATCAAGCGTGGCACCAAGGTCCGTGATATACTGGTCACCGGATTTTGGACTGACAAGGACATTTGACACCTCGTAATCCACGATCTGTTTCGTAATGCTCTGGCCGATACCATTGAACAGGGAGGGGAGGAAGATCATGTTGGTAAAGCACATCCCGATGATCAGGACCGTTAAGACTACACTTGAGCGGCTTCCCCGCTGGAGTGACCGCATCGCAAGGAGGGCCGCGACCTTCAGTTCTTTTTTACCCATGGGAGGGCTCCGGTGCCGTTTTTCTTTGGCAGATACCAGTACCGGTATGCTAAGATTCCACCAATGATAACGATCAGCAGGACAAGGATGACGATTCCCGTATTGTCCTCTGGGCTGACCCTGACGGACATCGGACTTGATATCGCATGATTCCCAAGGTCATCCACGTACGTAATGTTTGTCATATACTCGTAGGTGCCACCCTTTGCCCCGTCAAGTGAAAAAACAGCAGGTGCATCGTTGCCTGGCTTGATCTTGCCGATGAACGCCTGTTTTGTACCGGTCATCTGGAGGTTTACGGTTGCAACTACCTGTTTTGCTTCCCCGGTACCGGTATTTTCGATCCTGATGGTCAGGTCGAATGGCTGGTTTGCTACAAGCCTCCTCGGGCTTGTATCAACCGATACAAAGCCAAGCTCGGCTTTCCCCTTCATCATGACTCCGATAGAAGTTGCTTCTGTATGCACTGACCCGTCAATCCAGTTGTACTGAAGTGTCACCGGTACACGGACCAGCCCCGGGGGTGTATTCTTGTCTGACAACAGGACCACGTCGAAGGTCCGGGAAGCATTGGCACTTATCGGACCGATATTATAGAGATCGGTTGTTTTTGGCGCGATCATGCTGCTGACATTATTAATCCTGACCGTTACATCATCCGCGCTGGTCTCCCCCCCGTTCTTCACGGTCAGCAACACCGGGATCTCGTCTCCCGGGTTGACCATATCAGGGAGCGAACTTTCGACAATCATAATCGCTTTCTTCTGGATCCCAACCGGGGTATTCACATTGACAGGGATCGGGTACCGCGTGCTCCTCCCCCCTGTGGTATCAATCCACACTTCAGGATAGTACATCCCGGTCTCTGGCGGTGCACGGATGGTAAATGTCAGTGGGAGAGACTGGCCGGGCCCAATCTCCCCGACATGTGCAAAATCATTGCTGACGACCAGGATCCCTTTTCCCTCAAGCTGGACGTTTTCAATATTCACATTGATATCCGTCACTTTGGTCGTTGTGAAATCATTGGCAAAAACACCTGCATTTTCCTTTATCGATGCGCTTGATGCCGTATTTTTTAAAACAACAGTAATTGTCCCCAGACTGTCAGGCATCAGGATCGAGGGGCTCACCTGGTATTCACTGATCTGTACCGTGGGATCACCGGCCGCAGAGACCGGGAGCATCATCCCTACCGTGATCGCGAGAATGATTACGAGTATATGGATTAATTTCATTTTGTTCAGCCCACCCCTGTTCAGGGAATAGTTCCAGATATCGGGACTCCATCGCTATTGAATTTACCTTTTTACTATCCACTTAACCGGATTTTATATCGTTTTAATATCCTCTTAACTGGATTTTATATCTTTTTTATCGGTCCCCGGATAATCATGATCCCCCGTGCTGTTGATACGATCGGGATGGGGACCCCACAGGTTGTTCCGTAATTCTCCAGCTCCTGGCCGTGTCGGATCAATAGAGGATCGATTCCAGTACCCTGCTGACCGGTCTGCCAGGTCAGCCATGGAAGGAGTCAGATCTTGGAATCATCGGTATCCCCTGCTCCTGGAGAGCATATACTACCGTGAACCTGCCTTCGCGGTAATCCATCACTATTTTCTTCGGTCGCATCCGGCTCAGGTAAAAGGGAGGTAATATCCGGTCGAGCTCTTTTAACCCACCGGAGAAAAAGGATCGAACAGTTAATTCTGATGGATTTGTCAGGATCACTTCGATCAACAGGGATCGTCGCTGCCGGTCCGCCACATCCAGGTCAAAAATAAGCAGGGTATCCTTGCGCCCTTCCCCTGGTGATGAATATATCCGGCCGAATTTTTCGGTGAGCTGGAAAACCTTTTCATGAGTGAGACGCCGGGAAAAGGTATCAGCAATATATCCAAACGGGAGTCCCCCGATCCCGATTGTTATGATGGATGGTTCCTCCTCCAATGGTCCCGCAACGTTACTGGAAGAGATCGGGGTCTCGAGAATTTCGCAAATTTCGCGCAGGAGTTCTGTTTTTTCTGGTGTCAGCGAGGACATATCACACCAGACCATGAATTTTCCATCAGGCCTGCTCACCATTGCCTTCCGCTTATCCCCGGAATTCCCAACAGCCGGGACAAAATCCGGACCAAATAGTTCGACATTGACCCAAAGGGCGGATTCCCCATCCTCCAACCCTGCAATTACACCTGAAATCACTCTTCCAATCGGGGGTTGGCGAGGGTCGCAAACAGCGTATACGGGAATGATCATGTGATCTATCGTCGCCAGGTGCTGCTTCAGGTCATCAAGGGTGGTGGCGGGATAATCTGGAAGCGTATGAGTCGTTGCGATACAGATAGATCGACGGGTCATTGCTGATACGTATTTTCGATTTTATTGTATTAAAAAACCCTTTGTGACCTGAATAATCATGCACCCGGTGAAAATGCCAGGCGTCCCCTGATCAATTCCCCGGCGCTAATCGGGATCATCACGGTAACGGTCTTTGAAACCAATGACGATTATATGAATCGGATAGTGACCGCCTGTACCAGGGGTGGCAGGATTCCCGGTGATGAACATCACCGATCATCACTACCTGGAGGGCCGCCTTCAAAGGGGGATTATCCGAAACATTAATGGTATTCTTCACATAATCCATGGGTATGGCGAATACTTCCCAGAACCTGATAATATCCGGGGTATTACTCGCGATTATCGGATTTATCGGTACATTTTCGGATACACTCATGGCAGGTGCCATACCTCCGTCCGTGTTACCGATGCTGTCTTCGATTAAAGTCTTCGTATTCGAGCCCCTCCTTGTCATAGGGGTGATACTCCTGGTGATTGGCATCATCACCTATCCCAGGGGACCGCGGGTAACATGATGGCGGGTCCATCAGTATTCGCACAAAATGTTGCCATTTGAGCAATTTGAGAGACTAATCAGCCTTTTTTTTCATCCACCCTGCATGAATACTCCGGGCATGCAATGTAGATCACTGGTCAACCGGAAATTTTTCCTAAAGGTATCCCCTCCAATGGATCCCGGCAATCCGATTTATATGCCGCCGGACCAGGCCGCTAATATTTTTTTTTATTAGGTGGTTACCGGATAGGGACAGTTCCCTGATAGTCCCAAGGGAAAAACCAGCAGGTGTACCACCCGGTAAATTCCTGTAACGAAAGAAGAGAATAAGAGCCGCTATTACCTACTACTACGTATGAAGTATACAGCACGTCACGTACGAAAATTCCTCGAGCAGGGTAAGATTGACCCGGAGCTCTGGAAGGTGCACTTTCCTTCTCTCCTCGAGTCAAGAGTACCCATCTGCGAGGAGTGTGATGACTTTAAAAGTAACCTCTGTGCCGGTGGAAAAGATCCGGTTGAATGTTTCCTTGCGATAGAAGCCTGTTCCGAAGAAAAAACTGGTGACGATTCAGGGAAACCGGTGGGAAAAGCAAAATCAAAAAAATACCAGTGGGCCAGTAAAGGAAAAGATAACATCATCCCGTCAGGTGCAAATAAGGCATATGACCAGTCGAAATTGTAACCTTTTTTCCGGTTAATACAGGATATTAACAGGGTCCAGGCCCCGGGGGACCATCCGCCTGATGCTGAGCGGGGACCCGCCCGGGGGTTTGACCTCAAGAATAAATTCTGTTCCCGGCGTGATCACACTACCCGGTGTCGCATCGATCGTCCAGACCTGGTTATCTGAAAGAACCCCGGTATTGCTGGAATTCCAGGTCCCCTTCACCGCAGCACCCGTGGTATATACCAGGCTCTCAGGGAGACTAACCGAGCTGATAATTATCTGGCTATTCCTGAAATCAACAGGGGTCGCACCTGATGAAAGCCCTACGCGAAACTGGACCGTCTCTACACCGGCCGACTGATCTGAAGACAGTCCCAGGATATCCCCGACAACGATGATATTTGAAGATACACCCCGGACACCCGCATTCGCTACCTTCTGGCTGACTTCAGTGGTAAAGAAACCGGTCCCGAGTGTCACATAGGTGAACACAGAGCCGACTACGATAAACGCGATCATGACAATAGCGGCCTCTATACCCGTAAATGCATTTTCATGCAGTCGTGACTGTTTCATGGGGGATCGATCCCGGATATTTCCGGGCTGATTTTATTAAAAGGTTACCTGTGAACCTTTAAGTAATTGAGTGAAGTGACCTCCCGGACCATCGACGTACCGGAGATCTCATACCTATAAATAGTCCAGGCCGGATTGTGTAACTGGTGGAACAGAAAATATGCAGTTCAAAGATATTGTCATGCAACGCTATGCGGTAAAGAAGTTTGACGGAAGGACGGTCCCGGGGGAGAAGATCGACGAACTGATTGACCTTGTCCGGTTTGCACCCTCGGCATTTAACATCCAGCCATGGAAAATCAAGGTTGTTTCTGACCAGAAATTAAAAGTACAGCTACTGCCTGCTGCATTTAACCAGGAACAGGTCACGAGCTGTTCGCACCTGCTCGTATTTTGCGCTGACCCCGATTACGACAGCCTGATAAAAAAGCTCAGGACACTGCAGAAAGATAACCACGTCCCCGAAGAAGTGCAGGAAATGGTGACCGGCATGGCAACCGGGTTTGTGAAAGCCATGCCACCTGAACAGTGGCTCGCCTGGTCGCAGGCGCAGACATACCTCGCGCTGGGAAATGCGGTGAACGGGGCAAAATCATTGGGGCTCGACTCATGCCCGATGGGTGGATTCAACCCGGACGAATTCATCCGGATCCTCAATATCCCAAGGCCGCTCGTCCCGGTAATGCTCTGCCCGGTTGGATACGCAGCGGATACGCCAATGCCAAAGATACGGTTCAGAACAGAGGATATCCTTCTTTGAAAATGGCAAAACGGGGTGTCCACCTCGTGAACCATCATGATAAATCACGGACCATCGAAATAGAAATAGTCAATCCCGCGACATCGTGATGATCGATCCAGGCCATATACCGAAGAATAATCACCCGATAACCAACAATAGTACCACTGACCAGTGATGTCAACAATCATCCGCACCCGCCCGGACTTGCCGTCCGGAATCCCCGTGGAACGACCCCGGGACCGGTTCATTGATGCTCTTGGAATAGGGTTCTTTCTCTGGTTTACCGGGTATATCGCATCCATTATCCTTTATTTTTCGGTCCCTGCCGAATTACTTGGGTGGATCCTTTTCGCCCTGTTCACACCGGTGATCATCATCATCACCGCGATAAGATTCAGGAAAAGGTCATTATCCTTCAGATATTATGGGCTGGTGTCAGTCACATGGACAATGCTTGCAATTGTGTTTGATTTCCTGTTCATTGTATTGCTCTTTCACCCTATCAATTATTACCACCCAAGCGTGTTCGTTTATTACCTCGTCACGTTCCTTGTCCCCTTCATTGCAGGAATAATGTACCGGTCACGATCATAACGAATGACGAAGCGTGGCCTGGATTAAAGAGCTGAACTTCATCCCATGCAGAAGAATGGTCAGGATATCCATCGGGATCTCCGGCATCAGGCCTTTCATGGAAAATCGATACAGGGATCTGTATTCTCGGGCACACAACGCCGTATCCGCCTGACTGCAAGGAGCCACCCCTTAACAAAACCATGTTTCTCTAATGCGAGTATCGCATAGCGTGAGCAGGACGGGTGAAACCGGCAGTATATCCGGTGATGACGGTTATAGCCCCGTCCCAGTTTCCCGTGCCATACATCGCGGATTAGCATAATGGAGATCAGGACAAACGGGTTTGGCTTAATCACTACACATAATACCCGATTGAGCAATATAAAACCTGATGGTACAGGAATACAAAAGAACCTGTTATGCCTGTGAAAAGGTCTGGCATTCCCTTAAATCCCGTGAAGATACGATAAGAGCAGGTGCGTCTGCTGAAGGAGCCGGTTTTGGACGACCCGGTGGATCCGCCCAGTCCTGCACATATTGCGGAATGTGTGGCGGGTCAGTGATTACGATGGGAAATCATGGTGCAAATGGTCAGAAGAATGAACTCGATCGCCTCCGTACCTGCCCGTATTGCGGTTCCCATAATTATTTTGAAGAAGTCCTTGAGCAGGAAGTCCCGGATTACGTGGAGAGCTGACGAAGCCGTGTTTTATTGACCGCGCCATTTCAAAAAAACAAGGCCGCGGTCATTTTATCAGAGGACTGTTCATGGCATGATCTCTGGGAAAATACGCGTAATAATGGAGTTTATTCCGGGAAATGGGTGCGAATACGCCATAACTGCCCCCTGCGAATATGCGGGAAAATTTTGCCTCTGGCGAAACCTGATCATGAGTGATAAAAAGAATGATACGTTCATTTATTGAACTAACATGAATTTATGCGATTTTTTTCGTCAGAATAAACTGTTATCTCTTTTGATCCTTCATCATTCCACGACCGGGTACTTCCATTACTTTCACCCTCCACCCTGCAAGACCTGATATAGCTGGCACACTCAGTCCTCCACACTCAGGAGTTGAGTGAACATGAGCATGACCACCGGGATGAAAAATGTGAGCGTCCGATGGAGAAAAGCATCGCGGGCATTATCGATTGACGACCAGAAATATGGGATACGTCTTGCTGAAGCACTTGAACGGCATAAGGGTCCTGAATATGCAATGTTTGACGACCCTCTTGAAGCATCAGTATTTTTCCTTCTTATCGAGATGATGAAGGAGAAAGAGAAAGGCCAGATGGCGTCACCAACGGAAAAATCCCATTAGTCCGGGTTACTACACATGCATGATGGTTGGACAGGGCACTATTTACCCCGAAATGTTGTCACTGCAACGTTTCAACACGTCCTCACCTCCCGGCGGAGTCATCGTTGCGAATGTCACCTGCCAGCAGGATGAGTATTTTTTTAAAAATCCCCGCCAGAGAGAGATAAACGAAAAAATCCTGTTCCAGGCCCACCCTTATTCAAAAAGTATGCGGAATGACAACGACACGACTGGGTCAACGGGTACAATAACAATTTTAAGAGGAATACCGTATATGCCATTCCCCCAGTCGTCCATAAAGACGATGACATTGCCAGTATAACCTTATTCCCCGATGGTATCAAGAAGAAAAATATCATCTATCCGGACATTGAAAAATTTAGCCATTCTTGCAGCAAGGATTAACGAGGGGTCATATTTTCCGTTCTCGATGGCGAGGATCGTCTGGCGTGTGACACCGACTTCGTTTGCCAATGCCTCCTGTGATAGGTCATGCATCGCCCGGTAAACTTTTATCCTGTTCTTCATCGTTACGCCCCGTATTTTTTGTTATAATAGAGGGAGAGTATCACGTAGAGGACAATGATTCCGCACAGCAGGACCAGGAGACGGAATCCAAAGATACCCAGTGGCCTGTTGAAATGTCGTACACCTTCTCCCAGAGCTTCAATAATAATCCAGAGTGCAAAGAGGAAGAGACCGATCCACGTGAACTGAAGGGTACGTAACGCCGTAATTTCTGTGATCTTCTTCGTCCGCTCGTCCTCGACAACTTCGTGAATATACATTTTCGTGAGGTAAATTCCAAGGATTCCGAGGACAATGGCAAGGACACAGGGCAACGGATCAGAGATTTCTACTGACAGCCAGAATATTGCGACCTCAAAAAAGGCCACAGCGGCCACACACAGGTAAAAAGAATTTCGCTTCATGATCACGCCCGGGGCATACCGATTCCTAACACAGGTATCTTATCTGGAGTTGACACGCAACAGGTAAATAACCTGATACCTGGATGTCAGGCAGGGAGGCACACCCATGGGACCATTGACCACTTCACTTTTATTGATTCCTGACAGTTATTCCTGTTCTGGTAAAGAAGCATCCGGTGGTCTGCCCTGGTACCGTGTTCTACGCAGGAGGTCACGGTTCATCACATCCGGGAATGTGCACCCTGCTTAAAAAACCGGTTCAACTTCCAGGCACTTCCCGTGCAGAAATTAAACATATGCGCTAACCCTGTCTGGTTCAACGGCGGGACCCACCAGGGTTACGACTCCCCCCTGGTCGTAGATATCTCTTCATTCCCCTGGCTTTCCTGTATGAGCCCGTTGAAGAGACGCGTAGACCCCGATTACACAAAATATCGTGAACAGGATAAACGCATATTGCACACTCCGGGCAATAGCCGGGTAATATTCAGGGGTGATCTCAACATGGCCAATCACAACAGCAAAGATCATCGTGGCAATACCCATGGAGAGCATCTGGCCAAGGAGTCTCATGGTACCAACAATCCCTGACGCGACACCGTAATATTTCTTTTCGACCGCGCACATAATCGCATTCGTATTCGGGGAAGTGAAAAATCCAAAACCGGTCCCGATGAGCACGAGGGCACCGATGATGTACCAGAGCGGAGTCATATCATCAATGAACGCAAGCAGAAAAAGTCCGAATGCCGACAATCCCATGCCAATCGATGCAATGACACCGGGGTCGATCCGATCTGACAGTTTTCCTGAAAACGGGGAGACGACCGCCTGCATCACCGGGGCTGCCACCAGGGTCAGACCTGCGAGTACCGGAGAAAATCCACGGGAATACTGAAGGTACAGGCTCAGCAGAAAGGAGACCGCATAGGTCGCGCTATAATTAATAAGGGCGGCCAGGTTGGAATAGGCAAACACCCGGCTGCTGGTGAACAACCGGGTTTCCAGTACTGGAAATTCTCTTTTATGCTCGTAGCGGATAAATATGACGGCACAGCACACGCCGGCCACAATCAGCATAATACCTGCCGGATCCGGGAGTGTTGTGAACCCCAGCATGACTGCGACAATGGAGAGGGCATACATCACCGAACCTGCACCATCAAACGGTTCATTTCTGCAGTCTGCCCACTCTGCTTTCAGTTTCCAGAGGATAAGTGCGATGGCAAGGATGCTGATTGGGACATTGATATAGAAAATACTCCGCCAACCAAAATGTTCTGTCAGAATGCCGCCCAGGAAAGGTCCGATGGATAGCCCGATATAAACGGCGGTAATGTAGATCCCAAGTGCTTTGCCACGTTCACCAGGTGGAAATACCGAGGTCAGGATCGCCACCGCAGTGCCAAAGATCATGGAGCTGCCGATCCCCTGGAGGACTCTGATCATGATAAGCATCCCGGAAGATTCCACGAGGGTCATGACAAACGATGCGGCAGCAAAGATGCCAATCCCAATGAGAAATACCCGTTTCCTTCCATAAATATCTGCTATTTTTCCAAAAGGAACAAGAAAAATTGCTGATGCCAGCAGGTATGCAGTCGACACCCAGGATAGTGCGATCGCGTCCATGTGAAATTCGGCACCGATAACCGGAAGGGCAATATTGACCGCCGACCCATCAAACGGCGTAATAAAGCCGGCAAGGATCGCAATCAGGAGGACAACACCTTTTACGCCAGGTGATGCAATGGTGGCTGGTATGCAGGACAAGCCCGGCCGGTGTTGAGTCGTGGCTGGTATCGCATTTCCGGTCGTCATTTCCACCCCTGAAAAATCAATATTCTCAGATTATCATCCGGGTGGATTGAATGTTATATCTTCTGAAAATATCATGGCAGGATCACCATGGAATCACCGGGTTCCAAACGGCCTGACCCTTCATTGGTAGTGGCAGAGTCCGAAAAAATTGGACTAACAAGTACGCCAGTCAGGAGTATAAACAAATCCGGCACATTTATACCGATCAATGTCACCATCCCGACTTGACAAGGGGGGGTATTTTTACTGCAATTATTTGATTCTGGTGACTCGTGGCAGGAATTCGCAATGACCCGTTCAGATCGGAGCTGGGTCTTCTGCCTGCTTTGCAGGGCAAAAATTACAGATTGAATAAAATACTTCTTTTTCCTTGTCACGGATAAGGCAGTAATAGTCCACGCCCCTCGCTTCAACTTTGAACCCTCCGGGAAACGGCATCCCGACAGGGTGACCGGGCTTATCCAGGACGAACATCGTAAACGCGGAGATCAGGTAATAAAACAGGCGCATTTTAGGGTTGCGAAGATAAACGTTCCGGTCAGACTGGTCATCCCATGAAAAACAGCCATCAGGGATGATCTCACAGAACTCGCGGAAGGTCACGGGGTCACGGATGGGTCCGGATAACGGGCGGGACACCTTTGAGCGGTGCATCAGGAGCAGGGCATGGTGCATACCAAAGAGCTGTTCGGTAAAGTAGGGGCTGATCGCCCCCCGGTAAGGGGAGGGAAGTTTTCTGATCTCATTTTGTAACCGTCCCCCGATCAATTGCAGATCAAAATTAGAATAGTACCCGATTTCTTCGGCAAGTATATCCAGAAGATCCACTTTGGTTGTCGCAGAACTGATCCGGAGTGCAGTTGTGCGGATCAATGTAGTTTCTGTTGGAAACTGTTCCATCAGTTGTGATACCCGGGCGTCTGGATTCATTCAGAGATACTACATTTCTGTACGTAATGGCCAAAAACCCAGCTGATCATACATGAATGCCGTTACGAGTCAGACGCCTGTCCCGGACAACAATTGTTCAGAATACCGGCCTGTCAGGTACAGGTTGCAGGAAAAACGGTCAGAAAAAAAGCGGAGTGAGTAGTCAGTCATGTATGAGTGTAATGCCCCGGGCACATACACGGGGGAGCATTATGCTCCACCCCGGCCGTCGTCTGTGGCGACCCGCATCGAAACAGCATAATTTTTGAGGCTTTCCTTCATACATTCAGGGTCATCCCTGTGCTTCTCAATAATCGCAACAATTGCACTTCCTGCGATGGCTGCATCGGCTCCAACCCGGTATAGATCAATTGCATGGGCCGGGGTAGCTACACCGAAACCAACCGCCAGTGGCATGCTCGTTTTTTTGCGTATATCACGGACGATTGCGGTGGCCCCGGCAGGCAGGGTGGGTAAGACCCCGGTAACACCCATGTGCGAGACCAGGTAGAGAAATCCTTTCGCATTTTCAAATATCCGGTTCAGCCGCTCCGGCGAAGTCGTCTCACAGACCATAAATACCTGGTCAATACCAGTCTTTCCTGCCACCTTCATCACGGGACCGGACTCCTCAACCGGCATATCGGCAATCAGTATCCCATCGACACCGGCGGCATCAGCCTCACGGTAGAACCGGGAGATCCCGCGGTGGAGCACGATGTTGTAATACGTCAGGAGTACGACCGGCACCTGGGAATACTGCCTGATACGGCGGACAATTTCAAATACCATCTCCGGGGTCGCACCTCCGCAAAGAGCACGGAGATCCGCCCGCTGTATCGTGGGTCCGTCCGCAACGGGATCTGAGAACGGGACGCCTAACTCGATAATATCCGCACCACCTTCAATGAGGGCACAGGCTGCCGCAACACAACGTTCGAAATCCGGGTCTCCCGCAACGATGAACGCGATGAACAACGGCCTTCCGGCAGACGAAAAGGCCTCCTGTATCCGGGTCACGGGACACCACCCTGTAACGACGCCACCCCGGCAACATCCTTATCGCCCCTCCCTGACAGGTTGATGACAACGATATCATCCCGGGAGAGATCATCCTTCATCTGTATGGCCGCAGCCACCGCATGGGCCGACTCCATGGCCGGGATGATCCCTTCCCGCCGCGGGAGATAGCGGAACGCTGAAAGGGCATCGCTATCATTCACAGCGATATAGTTTACCCTCCCGGCATCTTTGAGCATGCTGTGTTCAGGGCCGACACCCGGGTAATCGAGACCGGCAGATATACTGTGAGTCTCCCTGACCTGCCCGTTTTCATCCTGTAATAGGTAGGAAAATGCCCCGTGGAGTACGCCGGGGCTGCCCCCGCAGAGTGTAGCCCCATGTTCACCGCTCATGAGACCATGACCCCCGGCTTCCGCACCGGTCATTGCCACAGGGTCCCTGATAAACGGGTGAAACAACCCGATCGCATTTGACCCGCCCCCAACGCAGGCGATGAGATGGTCCGGGAGCCGCCCTTCCGCCTTCATCGACTGCTTTCTCACTTCACGACCGATAACCGTCTGGAAATCCCGGACCATCAGGGGGAACGGGTGAGGGCCGACAACGGACCCGATCAGGTAGTGCGTATCGCATGCGTTCCCTACCCAGTCACGAAGGGCTTCGTTCACCGCGTCTTTTAAGGTCCTTGACCCGGTACTGACCGGGATGACCTTTGCACCCATCAATTCCATCCGGAAGACGTTCAACATCTGGCGTGCGATGTCATCCGTCCCCATGTAGACCTCGACAGGAAGGTTCAGCATTGCCCCTGCAATGGCCGTTGCCACACCGTGCTGACCAGCCCCGGTCTCGGCAATCAGCCGCTTTTTACCCATATATTTTGCCAGCAATGCCTGCCCCAGGGTATTATTCAGTTTGTGAGCCCCACCATGGAGGAGGTCCTCCCGCTTAAGATAGATCCTTGCCCCAAGGTCTTTGGACATATTCGGGCAATAGGTGAGGGGTGTCGGCCGGCCGGCATAATTTTTCAGGTAGTGGTTGAGTTCCCGGACAAATTCCCTGTCCCGTGAAATTTTGCGGTATGACACTTCGAGTTCAATAAGCGCAGCCATCAGTGCTTCAGGGACGTATTGCCCTCCGAACTGGCCAAACCTGCCAGATTTTACCACCATTCAGCACCCCTTCGCAGCCTGGATAAAGGCGTTAACGAGTTTATCGTCTTTTATTCCCGGGGACTTCTCAACCCCTGATGCAACATCCACCGCATAGGGCCGGATTCTTTCGATTGCATCCCTCACATTACCGGGGTTGAGACCTCCTGCAAGTATCACGGGGATCTCCGACCGCCCGACCACATCGCGGGCATAGGTGGGATCATACAACCGGCCTTTTCCATGGCTGTCATCAATAATCACCGCGTCACAGTCAGCCGGGATGGATTCCCCCCTCCCAATCACCCGGATCAAATGGGTTTTTACGCCATGGGGAAACGAGAATGGATGAGATATCTGGATTGCAGAGGGGTGCAACTCCAGCATCTTTGCCATCTCATACTCAGACGTGGTGTGACTCACCGCCACGGTCGCAGTGAACGGACCAAGGGCATCAAAGATCTCACGTGCCCGTTCCGGAGTCACCACCCGCGTTGACATTCCGCCTGAAAACACCACGACCCCGATGGCATCTGCACCGGCAGCCTCTGCCTGGAGCGCATCCCGTACAGTAGTTATGCCACATATTTTTACGCGAATACGAACCCCTCCAGTGCTTTTTTCGGGCTGGCTGATGCCATGATCGAGCTTCCGATAAGGAAGGCATCGCAATACCGCCCGAGGTACCGTACATCAAACGGCCAGTTTATACCACTCATCGAGATGATTGTAAGACCTTTCCTGCCCATTTTTTCAGATATCAGTTTCGTCGTGGTAAGATTAGTTTCCATGGTTCTGAGGTTCCGGTTGTTAATTCCGATCAGGGTGGCCCCGGATCTGACGGCTATTTGAATCTCGTTACAGTAATGGACCTCTACCAGTGGTTCGATGCCCCACATCATACAGAACCTGACAAATTCCGGCAGGCGGTCCCCAAGTACCCCTGCAATCAGGAGTACGGCATCTGCACCAAGCATCCTCGTCTCCACGATCTGCCGTTTGTCGATGATAAAGTCCTTCCGCAGCAGTGGAATGGCAGAAACCTTCCGGATACGTGAAATATTCTTTGTGCTGCCTTTGAACCAGAAAGGTTCGGTGAGGACCGACAGTGCGACAGCACCTCCTTCTGTCATCAGGCGTGCCAGTTCCTCCGGCTCACCGCTACTCCTGATACAGCCCGCCGATGGGGATGAATACTTAATTTCTGCAATAACTGCATTCCGGTCTTCAGCGGTATGTATTGCCTGCTGCAGTCGCCCGGGTACTTCGGGACCGGCTGACCGGATACCGGAGATCTCCGGTAGCATTGCTACTCTTTCCACGGTCCGTTCTACTATTTCATCAAGTATCATGCCGCACTCCCGGTCGCATCGATGAGAGCATGGAGCTTTTCCATCGCCCTTCCGCTGTCAATGGATAGTATCGCCTCAGTGATGCCTTCCTGTATCGAGGCGGTCCTTCCTGCTGTATAAATTGCCGCACCGCTGTTGAGGAGGACAATCTCCCGGTGAGATCCTTTTTCACCCGACAGGACATCGGTAAGGATCCTTGCATTTTCTTTTGCGTCTCCCCCTTCGATATCTCCGGATTTCGCCTCCTCAAACCCGTAATCGCTGCACCGGATTATCCGGTCGGTAATCTGGTTACCGGATAGTTCGGTCACCTGGGTCTCTCCGGTCGTGGTGATCTCATCAAGTCCTGCACCATGGACGACCATGGCGCGTACAGTGCCGAGCTGCCTGAGGACTTCTGCAAAAACCCGGGTAAGTGCAGGGTGATATACCCCGATCAACTGTGCGTCTGCCCCGGCCGGGTTTGTCAGAGGACCGAGAAGGTTAAAGATGGTCCTGATCCCGATCTCGCGTCGTGTGACCGCAACCCTTTGCATTGCAGGATGATACAGCGGGGCATACAGGAAGACAATGCCGATATCCCTGATCATCTGGTTGTTCCGGAATGGTGGAACAGACAGGTTTACCCCAAGTGTTTCAAGTACATCGGCCGAGCCGCAACGGCTCGAGACACTCCGGTTCCCATGTTTCACTACGGGTACTCCTGCACCGGCCGCGACAAACGCAGCGGTAGTACTAATATTGAAACTAGCCTTCCCGTCACCTCCGGTTCCGCAGGTATCAAGGAGATGACCGGGATAACCACGGCATACTGGTACCGCCAGGCCCCTCATTACCTGGGCAAATGCCGTAATTTCACCGACAGATGGCCCTTTAACCTGCATTGCAGTCAGGAATGCACCAATTTGCGCACCTGTTGCCTCCCCTGCTACGATCTCCTTCATGACCGTCCCCGTCATGTGCGGGCTGAGATCCTGTCCAACTAACACCGTGTTGATCGCCTGCCTGATCACCAGGTCCTGGTTCATGCTTTCACCCCGTCGCCATAAAGGAAATTACGGATGATAGCCATTCCGTTCTGGCAGAGAATGCTTTCAGGGTGGAACTGGACCCCCTCAACCGGGTAATCCCGGTGGCGAACACCCATCACATATCCATCATCGAGACTTCGTGCCGTGACTGTTAGGGACCCGGGCAATGATTCCGGATCAACAACCAGGGAATGGTACCTTGTAGCCACAAACGGGTTTTCGATGCCCTTGAAAATTCCCTTTCCATCATGGTTAATCAGGGATGTTTTCCCGTGCATCAGGTGGTAGCCCTGCACAACCGAAGCCCCGGCCTGATGACAGATTGCCTGGTGGCCCAGGCAGACACCCAGTGTGGGAACAGACCTGGATATCGTCTTTAGTGCCTGGAGACACAGCCCCGACCCTTTCGGGTGACCGGGTCCGGGGGACAGGATCACCCGGTCGGGCGAAATTTTCTCGAGAGTTTCAGGCCTCGCATCAGATTTTACAACCACCGGGTCTGCCCCAAGCGCCCCAATCAGCTGGACGAGGTTATACGTAAAACTGTCATAGCAGTCAATGACCAGTACGTTCATGCCAGTCCACCTGCCAGGCGGATGGCCAACCGCATCGCCTCTGCTTTGTCATTTGTCTCTATCCATTCTTTCGACGGACATGAGTCGGCCACAATACCTGCACCTGCCTGGACAGAGGCAATTCCATCCTTTACATCCGTGGTCCTGATAGCGATCGCAAATTCCAGCTGATTATCAAACCCGATGTAGCCAACAGCACCGGCATACAGCCCCCTGGGTCCGGGTTCAAGCTCATCAATGATCTGCATGGCCCTGACCTTCGGGGCTCCCGTTACGGTCCCGGCTGGAAAACATGCCAAAAACCCGTCAAAGCGATCCGCATCATCCCTGAGCGTTCCGGTAACCGTTGAAACGATATGCTGGACATGGGAATATTTACCGATTTCCATGAACCGGGGTACCCTGACTGAGCCATAGGTGCAGATGCTCCCTGCATCATTCCTTGCGAGGTCAACCAGCATGACATGCTCGGCACGTTCTTTCTCATCGCGGAGGAGCTCGATGGCCAGTTCCGCATCTTCTTCCGGGGTGCACCCTCTTTTACGCGTACCGGCAATCGGAACGGTGGTTAAATTTTTTCCTTCTACGCGGACAAGCATCTCCGGACTGGCACCGACAACTGCATGACCGGGAAAATCAAGAAAATACATGTAAGGGCTGGGATTTACTTCCCTGAGAGCACGGTACAGGGCAATGGGTTCCTCCGTAAATGGGAATTCTTCTTTCCTTGAAATGACGGCCTGAACGATCTCTCCTTCCCGGATATATTTTTTTACAACTTTCACAGAACGGATAAATTCATTCCTTCCCTGTCCAGGAACCGGTATTCTCCCATGTTGGGCGTGGGGCGTGGTTCCTTCAGGGTGAGGTCTGGAATGTACCGTATGTTCATGATCACCGGGATGCGTTGTCCTGGAGGTTTTGTAACCAGTCTGGTCACCTGCCCGTTGAGTTGCGCCGTTCGCTACAATTCCGTTCGCGACAGCAGGCGGGGCCGCCAGGTATCGCCGGACAAATTCAAGCCGTTTTCGCAGGGCGGAACAATGGCGCTCATATTCCCTGCCAGGTTCAATTCCTTCAGTAATCACGGCATTACTGATGAGAGACAGGGTACTGTTCCTGTGGTCAAAGACAATGCATTCCGTGCACAGCATGAACTCGGCGAGAGGAGATTCGGTGCATGGCGGGTACCTGCTTGTCCCGGTTCCCGGAATGGTTAAAAACACCAGGTCATAGGAAAAATACCCTGCAAAGCCTCCCGAAAAACGAATGCACGGGGGTGGCAGGTACGTAAAGATTCCGGATATCTGCTTCATTATTTCGATGGCATTCGCCCCGGAAACATCTTTTACCAGGCTGACAAGGTGAGGGTCACCCGTGATACTGGTGGTACCACCGATTGAGATCCGGAGTACCGGTAAAATTCCAAGGAATGAATATGACTCTGCCTGTATACCCCGGTCCATCGATTCAAAAAGAAATCCCCGGCCAGATGTAGTACCCTGACAACCAGTTGCTTCAGACTCATCAGTGAGTCCTTTATAGAGGTCAACGGGCGATATCCCTGTTTGGGGAATGGTGATACACAGCGGAATAATGGCAGGTTTTAATGATTCGTCTGCCAGCCTGCAAAAATCAGCCTTTGTCAGGCTGATGCCATCATCTGTTCCGCCGGATATCACCATTCCACCGGCATCACCTCTACGTGGCAGTACCCCGGATTTTTCGGGATCCGCACGGTTCGTATCTCCTGTTGTGAGGGGAGGTTATTCATGTATGTTCTATTGAATTTGCATTAATAAATACATTACTGTAATTTTTTGTACATTGTTGTCTTATATTTTCCTTATTGTACACCAGGATTATGACCCCACAATAATGTTTATTTTAGAAATACAAGGATATTTGAGCCTGAATGATGACGTGGGCGGACCCAATACATTTGCTTTGCTTGTGTTGTCTCAGCGCCCGGAACGAATATTGTCACCCGGGGACGCAGGAGCCGATAAGGGGTACAATCATCCCGGTGGCTGCGGTATTCGATCGACTAAAACCTCCGGTATTTATCCTTGTGTAAACCAACAAATAAGGATTTTAACGGTGTATTCATTAGAATCCGTAGGAAATCCTAATTAAATAGAGATATGCCGATCCATGGGGGATCCTTTCATCCGATTGTCCCTAACGGGTCAGCAACAGGATTGTTTTTTGTCCATTCCGTAACATAATTGTACAAGAATTTTCCCTGGGGGATCCAAAAAGTATGCCAGATAAACGTTATGTACACGGATATTCGACCCGCGAATCGGAACGGCTCGCTGACCAGGCAGAGACGCTGACCTTTCTCCTCCACAACGATACCCGGTATCCTGCAGGGTCCCACGTGCTGGAAGCAGGCTGCGGTACCGGGGCCCAGACAATAATTCTCGCAAAAAACAGCCCCGGAGCACTGATTACTTCGGTTGACCTGTCAGATGATTCCCTGCAACAGGCTGAAAAGAAGATCCGGCAGGAAGGGATCACGAACGTGACATTCCGTCAGGGTGATATTTTCCAGCTCCCGTTCGCTCCGGGAAGTTTTGACCATATTTTTGTCTGTTTCGTGCTGGAGCACCTTGACCAGCCGGGGAGGGCACTCAGACAACTCCGTCCACTCCTGAAAGAAGGTGGTACCATTACGGTGATCGAAGGGGACCACGGTTCCACCTTTTTTCACCCTGATCACGAGGATGCCCGGCGGGCAGTGCAGTGCCTCGTGCAACTCCAGCAACAGATGGGCGGCAATGCCTTAATCGGGAGGGAACTCTTCCCACTGGTCAGCGGTGCCGGATTCAGGGAGGTCCATGTCTCCCCCCGGATGGTATACGTGGACGCCTCCCACCCGGCTCTTGTGGAAGGATTTACAAAACTGACCTTTACTGCGATGGTGCAGGGAGTTGGCCCGGAAGTCATAAAACAAGGTCTGATGAGCTCTGATTCATGGGTACGCGGAGTCAGGGCCCTCTACCGAACCGCGGAGCCTGACGGCGTCTTCTGTTACACATTTTTCAAGGCAACCGCCAGAAAATAAACCATGAGAGATGAAATGAAGTGCTCTGTTATTCTCGCACACCCTCATCCTGGAAGTTTCAATCACGCGATCGCAGAAATGGTCACCGGCACTCTCCGGCAGAATGGCCATGAGGTATGCTTCCATGATCTCTATGCGGAGGGATTCGATCCGGTACTGCCCCGTGACGAGATCCCGCGTGGTGCAGTTCTGCCGGATAACATCGCCCGGTACTGTGCTGAAATCGCCGCAGCCGACGGAATCACCTTCGTCCACCCTGACTGGTGGGGGATGCCGCCTGCGATCCTGAAAGGCTTCATCGATCGTATATTCCGGCCCGGTATTGCATACCGGTTCCAGGAAGATGATTCCGGGGAAGGCATTCCTATCGGCCTCCTCCGGGCAAAGGCCGTACTGGTCCTCAACACATCCAATACTCCGTCTTGCCGGGAACAGGAGGTATTTGGCGATCCGCTCGAAAGGCTATGGAAAGACTGTATATGCGGTTTTTCGGGAGTCCCGCTCTGTCATCGGCGGATGTTTGGCGTGATCGTCACAAGTAGATCCGAACAGAGGATTCAGTGGCTCGAAGAAGTGCAGGAACTGGTTAATGATCTCTTTCCCAGCGATACCAGCTGACTGCCAGGCGATCTTTTTTGCCTGGGCCCACCGTATCTTCGAATCCGGCGAATGAATTCATGTCACCCGAACGTATTTATTTTCCCGAAAACCCCGTGATCTGTATCGCTATTGTTGAAGGTGACCCGCCCCATATCCGGGGCATTTTCGATGATAATTGCCCTGGCATCATTGTTACCTGACCGGTACGCTAAAATCAGTCTGCCGACAGACGAAGGAGAACTCATAGATAGATAGAAATCTGCTCCACCATGCCAGTGGTGGTGGTGCAGTCCAGATATTGCAGGTCATTTAAGGATGTTCCCGTACCGATCCCCTCGCATATGAAGCGGCGATACCGATCAGACCGAGTATGAAAAAAACCGCAAATGCGATATTGACACTCTGTTGCAGTTCGGGATACACCCCGGGAGTGATACGGACGGTCCCAATCACCGCGGAAAATACGAGCATCGCGATCGCCAGGCTGATCATCTGGCCGATGGCCCTCATCGTTGCGACCATGCTGGAGGCAAGCCCCAGGTACCGCACCTCCACAGAACTCATAATCGCGTTGGTATTCGGCGATGAGAAGAGGCCATATCCAAGGCCAAGAATTAAAAGCCCTGCAATAATGATTACAACCGGTGTTGTTGGGGAAAGTAGCATCAGGACCCCGAGGCCGGCGGTGGTGATCGCCATGCCGGCAGTTGCCAGGATCCGGGGCTCAACCCTGTCAGAGAGGTGGCCGGCAGCCGGGGAGACGATCATCTGAACGACAGGCTGGGCGAGCAGTATCAGGCCCGTTGTCTCTGCATCGATACCACGGTTGTACTGGAGGTACAGGCTGAGGAGAAATCCGACGGCAAAGACCATTGCATAGTTGATCAGGGCGGCGATATTCGAGAAGAGAAATACCGGCCTCTTCCGGAACAACGAGATCTCGACCATCGGTGCTGGTACACGGAGCTCCCACCAGATAAACAGGGCAAGGACAATAAGACCGGACACGACCCATAGGATCCCCGAACAGGTGGGCAGCAGGGTGAGACCATAGATACACCCAAACAGCATCACGCTGTACAGGGCTGCACCGGCCAGGTCGAAGTGTTGTTCACCCCCACCAGTCCATTCCCCTGGAATAAACAGTACCGTGAGCACAATCACCAGGAGTGCAAGGGGGATGTTGACCAAAAATATGGCAGGCCAGCCAATGTTGTACGTAAGGACCCCCCCGATGAATGGTCCGAGGGAGAGGCCGGCGTAGACCGTTGCCGTGATGATCCCGATCGCACGCCCTCGTTCCCCGGGAGGAAAGACCGATGTGACAATCGCAATCGAGGTTGAGAATACCATCGCACCCCCGAGGGCCTGGATCACCCTGGCCGTGATAATGATGCCCCCGGACCACGAGATAGCAGCAAGTAATGAGCCGATTGCAAAAAGGACATTCCCGAGGAGGAAAAAACGCTTGCGCCCGTACATGTCGGCAAGTTTTCCAAACGGGACGATGCAGATCGCTGCCGTCAGCAGGTATGCCGACGTAACCCAGCCAAGGGTCACCGCATCAATCCCAAACGATCCGCTGATGGCCGGTAATGCGACATTCAGGGATGAGACGGTATAGGGGACAAGAAAGGAAGCAAGTGAGGCGACCACCAGGATTATCCGTTTCTCACGAGCCCCGTTCATCTGAGAAGATGTTGGGTGCAGGGGTTGATGAGGATTTTTGTCTGTCAGGTCATAGTTCTTACCAATTACTGCTTCCCTGATAGGATCCCCAACAGGTCAGCAGTCTGAATTATCTGATAATGAGCAGGTCTTCGCACAACATGGCTTCACTGAAAACCTGTTTCACCACAATGAACCACGGGACACGCGGTTTTACCCGACAGCCGGTTCCTGTGTATTCCGACCCGAAAAGGAGGGAATCCTGGTAGGGAATCCACCAATAAAAGAAACCGCATCTATCCTGATCAGGATGAATAGAAGATTCCGGGTCTTCCATGAACGGCATGGGATCAGAAACCCGGGAATCCGGTATTTAAGCTGATTTATTCCCGGTTCAGCTCTCCGGACCATCCTTTAGCAAATGACCGCGAAATCATCCGGGACATGCCGGAACATCCTCGTTAAGGAAAATGTGAATCATTCGTCACATTACTTCTCCGTCACAGTACCGGTGACCTTTTTTGCCACCCGGGTCTTCCTAATACTATGGAGATGGACTGATGGACCAGACCTCAAAAATTCAGGCGATCGAATCGACGATACGGGAGATGAACAGGTGTTGGACGGAAACATGGAGTGAGACACGTTTCAGGGAATATATTCATCCCGATGCAGTGGCGATTGTCCCAACCATCCCGGGTCGTCTTGAAGGGCGTGATGCATATGTTGCCGGGTGGCGGGGTTTTGTCGAATCAGCAATCATCGACGTATGGGAAGAGAGCGGTCACCGAATCCTGATCTATGCATCAGGGAGCTGTGCGGTGGCCACGTACCTGTTCTCCATCTCGTTTACCATCGGCGGGCAGCCGGT
>Ga0114951_10001266_pt1 | contig 31935 bp, 24 predicted proteins | sample AM7aDNAmetaG_FD_88677 | JGI IMG/M metagenome (GOLD analysis project Ga0114951, IMG submission 88677) | Freshwater microbial communities from Finland to study Microbial Dark Matter (Phase II) - AM7a DNA metaG | ecosystem: Environmental > Aquatic > Freshwater > Lake | place: Finland: Lake Alinen... | reverse complement strand
CTTTGAGGCGCTGATTCGCTCGCATTCTACCGCTCTGGAGCATACGTGGCCACTACTTCCCTGCGAATCTCTCCGCCGCAAGGCTCAGGCACGGCCCCTCGCTTTCTTCAAGGGACCGTCCTAAATAATCCAATTGCTCACCAGGGAAGAGTCTTACCGAGATGGAAAAAGCCGCCGCTGGGGCCGTCGTCCGGCAGTGTGGCGAGTGCCGCGCTGGTCTTCGCCCCTTCAGACAGTTCCATGGTGGCTTGCGGGCCGCCCATGTCAGTCTTCACCCAGCCTGGGTGGGCCGAGTTCACCTTGACCTTCGTGTCGCGCAGTTCGTAGGCCAGGTGGATCGTGAACGCATTTAGAGCGGTCTTCGAGGCATCGTAGGCGAAGGACTTGGCGTCGTAGAGGGGCGATTTGGGGTCGGCATGCAGCGTGAGCGAGCCGAGAATGCTGGACAGGTTTACGATGCGCCCGCCGGAGCTGCTCTTGATCAACGGCAGGAGCTTATCTGTCAGCGCTACCTGGGAGAAGAAGTTGGTCTCGAAAATCTTGTGCAGCAGGTCAAGAGGGACATCGGAGGCGCTATGTTCGGGGCCTATGCCGGGAAATGCGCCCCCTGCGATACCGGCATTGTTCACCAGAATGTCGAGGCGCCCATAGTTCGAGTTGAAGTAGTCGTAGGCGGCCTGATGGCTCGCCGGGTTGGTGACGTCAAACTCGAGAACCTCGGCGTCGACACCGGCGGCGCGGAGTTTCTCCACTGCCCCCTCGCCCTGGGCCAGATCACGTGAGCCGATGACGATTTCGGCGGTGGATTTGAGTTCGAGCGCAGTCTGGAAACCGATGCCCCGGTTTCCACCTGTGATAAATGCGATTTTCTTTGACATGGGGGAAGTCTCTCCTGTGCGCTTTGGATTCGGGCGGAGGCGGCGAAGGTGCAGGGATTTTAGGACCGAATCGTAATGAAGGAGTAGTGAGCAAAGGCGAGTGCCGGGCCAGGAGCAGAACTTCTCCCGGTTTCAAAGAGGGGTTATGGGGCCTGCGATAACGGGATGGTCCTTATATAGAGAAGCTGTATTCCGGCAGGACCCCGGTTTCGACCGCCATGCTGAAGAAGCCTCTCATCCCCTCAACGCACTCTTCGTCGAGAACGTAGTGAATATTGTTGGTCAGGTAGTCGCGGATGGTCGACTCGGGTATGGGGAGACGGTGCGACCACTCGGCCACCAGGTCTTCAATGTTCTCCGTCCCGTGGATGCGGGATTGAATAAAGTCCTCGGAGACCTGCTCTGTGGTCGGGCTGCCTGGAGCTGCTGCCCACACCGCTGATACAAAGGCGAGTCCGGTGAGCGAACGCCATTCACGGGCCAGGTCATGGTAGACCAGTTCTTCACGAGTACGTTCCAAACGGTTTTCGCGCTCTTCGAGGGCCAGCAAGGCGGGATCGCCGATGACAATGGCGGCATCGGCCTTCTCCAGCATGGAGTCGAGGTTGGCCGCCATCGGCAGGAACGGGACGGCCGGGTTACCCCACTTGTGGAACAGGATGCGGGCGTAAGTCACTGTTGTCCTGCTTGCTGTGTCGGCGGCCACAGACCGCACCGCAGCGAGGTCCTGTTTGGCGCGACGAACCAGCAGCAGGGATCGGACACGGCCCTTCGCCGCAATCGTGCAGCCCGGCAGAATGCGAAGACCCGGCGTGGTAGCCAGGGCGGCGATGGGGATGAGGCCGATATCCGCCTCACCGGAAGCCAGACGCGCAGCGCATTCTGAAGGCAACATGCGGTCGATGCAGTATCGCAGAGCCAATGGACCGTCCAGAGGCGGATGCTCAAAGTCCCACATCAGGGGCGCGGGGTTGAGAAAGTTGATTGCGGCTACCCGCAAACGTTTGTCTGGCACCGGATTCACGTTTATTAGAGTACCAATTCACCACGGAGGATTCGGGCGGGGTACCGGCATCGCCACTATGCCCACCTTGACACGCTCCCCTGACCAAGGTAACGTGAGCCCAATTACCTTTGAGCCTAAGTTTAGTTTCCCAAGAGGAAAGTACAAGTGTGCAAATCTGAGACAAAACAGCCTCCGCTATGACCACGATGCTCCCAAATATTGACTCGGAGCGGGCATCCGCCTCCGATGAGGACCGTCTTGCGTGGCTGGCGCTCGCGCTTTCGCCCGGACTCGGCCCCAAGCGGATTCTGGACGCTATGCAGCGGCTTGAGGCCCCCAGCCAGATATTTGCGTTGCCATTGACGGCTCTGGAAGGGCTGAGGTTTCCAGCCGCTGCCGCCCAGTTCATTTTTGATGGAAAGGCGCGTGCAGCGGCCAAAGCTGAGTGGGCACGGGTCGTGGCCCAGGGAGCAACCGTGATTAGCTTCGGCTGCCCAGACTATCCCGAGAGGCTAAAGGAAATATATGATCCGCCGCCGGTACTATGGGTCCGTGGGGATGTGCACCTGCTCAAACGGCCGTCAATTGCTGTGGTAGGGACTAGGCATCCCTCCCCCTACGGGTCTGGTATTGCCGAGATGCTGTCACGGGATTTGGCGGTGCGGCGACTCCTGATTGTCAGCGGAATGGCCCGCGGAATCGACTCCTGCGCGCATCGTGGCGCACTCGCGGCACGCATGCCCACCGTGGCCGTTTGGGGCACCGGCATCGACGTGGTGTATCCGAAAGAAAACAAAAAACTTGCTGAGGAAATACTGGCAGGTGGCGGGGCGATTGTAACCGAGAACCCCATGGGAACGTTTCCCGCGCCGCAGAACTTCCCCCGGCGGAATCGAATTCTGAGCGGGCTCAGCGTGGCCGTCCTGGTGGTGGAGGCCAGCGAGAACTCCGGAACCCGCGTCACGGCGCGGTGCGCGGCAGAACAGAACCGGGACCTGTTCGCCGTTCCGGGGAATGTGACAAGCAAAAACTCGTGGACCCCTAATACGCTGATTAAACAGGGTGCCAAGCTCGTGGCTACCTGGGAGGACATCTGGGAAGACCTACCTTCGCAGATAAAGTTGGAACTTGAAGCGGAAGCACCGGCTGAATCCATATCGGAGACTACAGCATCCTTATTGCCAGACCCGGTCTTGCGGCCTCAGGAAGCCATGGTCTTGGAGGTACTGCGGACCGACGAAAGCCTGCAGATCGATGAAATTCTCGATCTCATGGAGACGCAACTGACTTCTTCTGAGGTGTTTACGGCACTATTCGAGTTGGAACTTGCAGGGCGCATCAGGGGCTTGCCAGGCAAGAACTACGTCAGGACAATGTGAGAACGTAGGGAGCAGGCAACAGAAAGCTGAGAACCCGGCAAATGACGGTGGGCTGAATACGCTTTGCAAGGTCCACCGCCACCGAGGCAATGCGCCGGTCATACGACCCCGGCAAGGTGTAACGATAGTGTGCGGGGCTTGGGAGTCAGTATTCGACTGGATTTTCTTTCTCATCGGGACGGGCAAGGAGTTCTCTGCCTCCGTAAACCACTTCCGGCAACTGAAAACAAGGGATTTGCGGGTAGCACCCCAACGGCGAAGCAACCCCTTGGCCTGGCTGGAATTAAGGCCATGATTGATAAAACGCGCCCTCCCGAGTGGAAATGCTGCGGTGTTCCGTGGTAGGGTGCAAACTTTGCGGACAGTTTTTCCGGAGCGGGATATGCGGCCCCGGCGCGATCAGATTCCAGACCGGCTCTGGGATGAATCGAAAGCATGAAATCGGAGTCAAACAGGGCTGACAAGGTAGAGTGGTCTTAGAAATTAGGATGAAAATGAGCAAATCTCTGGTAATCGTCGAATCCCCTGCAAAGGCGAAGACGATCGAAAAGTATCTTGGCAAGGGTTTTGAAGTTTTGGCGTCGGTCGGGCACATCATGGACCTGCCCAAGAACGAAATTGGCGTGGAACTTGAAAATCGGACGTTTGAGCCAACCCTGATCGTGTCTCCGGGCAAAGAAAAAGTGGTGGCGCAACTCAAGCGCGCCGCAGCAGCAGCCGATGAAATTTTCCTGGCGCCTGACCCGGACCGCGAGGGAGAGGCGATTGCGTATCACCTGGCCCTGCAGTTGGGCACCTCGGCCAAGGAGCGGAAGAAGATCCGTCGCGTCACCTTCAACGAGATCACGAAGAAGGCTGTGCAGGAAGCGTTCAAGCACGCACGGGATGTCGATCAGAATCTGGTGAACGCGCAGCAGACCCGCCGTGTGCTTGACCGTCTGGTCGGTTATCAGATCTCTCCCCTGCTCTGGGACAAGGTGCGGCGTGGATTATCTGCAGGCCGCGTGCAAACGGTCGCGGTGCGGCTGATTGTCGAGCGGGAGCGCGAAATAGGTGCATTTCAGCCCGTGGAGAATTGGACGCTCGATGCGCTCCTGCATCCGGAAAAACAGGCGGACAAGTCCCTCAAGGCGCGCTTTGTAGGCATTGAGGGCGATCCGGTACGGGTTCCGAGCGGCAAGGACAAGGACGGGAAAGACCAGTTCATCGCCAACGCGCTGCCGGACGAGAAATCAATGAACGAAGTGGTCGCCGCCCTCGAAATGGCGAAGTGGTCGCTGATTTCAGTTCAGTCCAAAGAGCAGCAGAAGCGGCCGATGGCCCCGTTTATCACCAGCCAGTTGCAACGCGACGCGGCCAGCAAGCTCGGCTTCAATGTGCGCCGGACCATGGGCGTTGCGCAGCGGCTTTATGAAGGCGTGGATGTGGGCGCCGAGGGCACGGTGGGCCTCATTACCTATATGCGTACCGATTCTCCGCGTGTGGCGCCGGAAGCGATTGCCGGAGCCCGGGACTGGATTGGCAAGCAGCTAGGACCGCAGTATCTTCCATCGACGCCCAATGTTTACAAGGGCAAAAAGGCCGCACAGGACGCGCACGAAGCGATTCGACCCACGGATGCTTCGCGGACTCCGGAGTCGATTGCGCGCTACCTGAGCGACGAGCAACTCAAGCTTTACCGCCTGATCTGGCAGCGCTTTGTGGCCTCGCAGATGGTTCCCGCCATCTCCGATGTAACCACGGCCAAAATTGCCGCCGTTTCATCCAAAACTGGCAAGACCTACGACTTCCGTGCCAGTGGATCGGTGTTGCGCTTTGACGGATTCCTGAAGGTCTACGAAGTCATTGAAGACAAGAAGGACGACGATGACGAGTCTTCAAACAAGCTGCCCAACCTGGACGGCGTGAAGGCGCTGGAACTGGAGAAGCTTCAGCCCGAGCAGCACTTTACCCAGCCGCCTCCGCGCTTCAACGAAGCCTCGCTGGTCAAGGTTCTTGAAGAGCGCGGCATCGGCCGTCCTTCGACCTATGCGTCCATCATCAACACCATTCAGGACCGCGAGTACGCCACCAAAATCAGTGGGCGCTTTTATCCGACCGAAATCGGCATCGTAGTTTGCGACCTGTTGGTCAAGAATTTCCCCTATATCTTCGACATCGCCTACACCGCCAAGCTGGAAGAAGAGCTTGACGATATTGAAGAGGGCAAGGAAAAGTGGACCGATCTGCTGAATGGTTTCTACGGCTACTTTGAGGAGGAACTCAAGGATGCCGGAACGAACATGGAATACATCAAGCGGATGGAGCGGCCTACAGGCGAAAAATGCGACCTGTGCGGATCGCCGCTCCTGCTCAAGTGGGGCAAGTTCGGCACCTTCTTTGCCTGTTCGGCCTACAACAAGAAAGACAAGTCGAGTTGCACGTTCACGAGGGAAAACATTGCGGACAAGCCTGACCTGAATACGCCCGAAGGTCAGGAAGCGGGCGAGGCTGAAGAGTACTGCGACAACTGCGGCCGCGTCATGGTTCTGCGCCGCGGATTGTTCGGCCCCTTCATGTCCTGTCCTGGGTACAACGAAGATCCCCCCTGCAAGACCTTCAGGAAACTCAGCCAGAAGCAGCAGCAGAAGCAGAACGTACCTCAGCCGACCGGTGAAGACTGCCCGCAATGCGGCAAGCCGCTGGTGCTTCGCCAGGGAGCCTACGGGGAGTTCGTCTCCTGCTCCGGTTATCCAAAGTGCAAGTACGTAAAGCAAAACCTGATTGAAGGGATGAAGTGTCCCAAGTGCGGCACCGGGGACATCGCCGAGCGCAAGGCGCGTCGCGGAAATATGTTCTGGGGATGCACCAATTATCCCAAGTGCGATTTCACGTCGAACCTGAAGCCGGTCGCGAAGAAGTGCCCGGAGTGCAACAGCCCTTATCTCGTCGAGAAGACCCTCAAGTCGGGGATCTTCCTCGAGTGCCCGAACAAGAAGAAGTCGGCTGAAGAAGAGGTTGTGCCCAAGAAGCGCGCGAAGAAGGGTGCCGCGGTGGTCGAAGATACGCCGAAGGTGGTTTGCACCTACTCGAAGCGGATCGGCGACGCGCCCCCTCCGCCAACCGCCGAAACGCATGGGCCGGTTGTCGAGAAGAAAAAGGGCGGCAAGAAGGAACTGGTGCCGGCTTAAGGGGTCATCCGGTCAAATTGAAATGTAGAGTGGTACCTCAGGTTCCTGAACGGGGATCTGGGGTACTCTGCATTTGATACGATCAGGACTCCTGGAGCCTGAACATGCAGAATGAGCGATCTTCCTACAACTCAGTTTCTTATCCCACCTATTCCTATGTTGAAACACATCCTGACCGCCTTGCGGCGATGGCCATCCTCCATGGGCTGTCGCCGGCCCCGGTGGAGGCGTGCCGCGTGCTTGAGGTCGGCTGCAACGAAGGAGCGAACCTCATCCCCATGGCCTACAGTCTCCCCAACAGCGAGTTTGTAGGGTTCGATCTGGCGGATATCCCCATCGAACGCGGCCAGCAGCGGATTCTCGAATTGGGCCTCGCCAACATTCGCCTCTTCGCGGGCGACCTGATGGAAATTGGCGCGGAGCTGGGCCAGTTCGACTACATCCTTGCCCACGGCTTTTACGCCTGGGTGCCGCCCCCGGTGCGCGATCGCCTGCTGGCCATGTGCGGTGAGCTTCTAACCCCCAACGGAGTCGCCTTTGTCAGCTACGACACCATGCCCGGGGGGCACTTCCGCAAGATGACGCGGCAGATGATGCTCTTCGGAGTAAAGCACATCGAGAATGCAACAGAGCGGGTGACCGAAGGGCGGGGACTGCTCGAGATGGTTCTTGAGGCGAGGCCGGAAGGGGATCCGTATCGCCAGCTATTTACCAGGCAGGTTGAGAGAATGAAGCAGCGCAGCCCGCAAACCGTCTACCACGATGAACTCGCGGATGAGTACGATCCGGTCATGTTCATCGACTTTGCGGAACACGCCCGGAAGCACGGTCTGCAGTATTTGAGTGAAGCGGAGTTGCCGCCCCCGAACGACCCGGGCGGCCAGCCCGACTTCAAGGCCGCAATGGAGAGCGCAATCGGTGATGACATCCTGAAACAGGAGCAGATGAAGGACTTTGCGCGTATGCGCACATTCCGGGAGACCTTGCTGTGCAGGGCTGAGTGCACCGTGCGCCGCGATTTTCCGGCAGAGCAAATGCGCCAGCTTCTGGTCACATCGCAAACCAACTCCTCACCGGGCGGGTCGCCTAGAGCAAAGGTCTTCACGATGCCGGGTGGAATCAAGATGGAAACCAACCATATGGGAGTGATCGCGCTGCTGGAGTTACTCGAGGCGGTGTGGCCCCACGCGTTGGGCATCGAGGAGCTTGAACCACATCTCGCCAAGGCCGGCTTTACCCTCGACGGCGAAGGAGCCGCGCTGCTGATGCAGTTGGCCGATGCGAGGATGATCGTGTTTCATGCCTGGAGGGCGCCCCTGGCCCAGGGAATTTCCGCACGGCCCAGAGCCAGCGCCATTAGCCGTCAAGAGGCGGCAATGCGGCCCTATGCCACCACTCTCATGCACGCAACCTCAAGTCTGGGCGACCCGCTTGTGCGCAGCCTTCTGCTGTTGCTTGACGGAACCCGCGACCGCAATCAGCTTCAGCAAGCCATGCGGGCCAAATATTCCGACCTTGCTGGCGAGGACCTGGAAAAACAGATCGAGCGAGGGCTCGGCGTCTTCTATCAGGCCGCCCTGCTCGAAGCATGATGCCCATCCATATCCGGCCCAACTCAACACTGCGCGGCAGAATCCGTTAGTATGAGGCATCGGAGAACTGCCTGAATGGAACGCATGCTAGCAACACCGGCCGATGCCGAGATTGTTCTAAAACTATATGCACTACGCACGGAAGCCGTTATGCGCGAGGCTCGCGCCTGGGTTACGGGCGAGTTCTGGCCTTCCACCGCAGAGGAATTCTTTGCCGTAGCGGACAACATGGGCGACCCGCACAACGCATGGCTGCGGCAGGTACTCAGCTACTGGGAGATGGCAGCGGCCATGGTGCTGCATGGCGCCGTCTCGGCGGAACTGTTTGTGGATTGCAACGGCGAGGGCTTTTTTCTGCTGGCCAAGTTTGCGCCCATCCTCGATGCGATTCGCGAGAAGAATTCGTCTTTCATGGTCAAGACTACGGAATTGGTGAACCGCTTTTCAGCCGCGTCGCAGCGCTATGAGATGGTGCTGAAGGGCGTGGAGGCCAGGCGCGGCCGGGTCGGGCGCAGTTAGAGCGTTTTCGCCTCTACCGTGGACTTCCATGCCCCAACCTCTCCGCTCTTTCTGCGGAAAGGATGGGATCCCAACAATACTTGGACCTGCACGATTCGGAGAATGCTCCGGAAGCTGAGCGGCCGTGATTTTTATGCCCTGAAACTCAGGTTTCCAACCCCCTTGTGGAAATGCGTTTCGCGTAGCATGATGGTGGAAGTTGTTTGCAAGTTCCCCAATCCCTCTGGAGGTTCACTTTGAAGAGAATTCTGTGTCTCGCGATAGCTATCTTTGCCCTGTCCACAATTGCGGTCAAGGCTGCGGGTTCAAGCAAGATCAACGGCTGGATTTCTGACTCGATGTGCGGCGCCAAGCACGCCGGAAGCGGCGCTGAGTGCGTTAAAAAATGCATGCAGAGCGGCATGACCCCGGTGTTTGTTGACGAGAAGAAAAAAGAGGTCTGGACCATCGACAACCCTGACGCGGTCAAGAGCTTCTATGGAGACCATGTCACCGTCACCGCCACCGCCGACGCCGACAAGAAAAGCGTTCACATCGAGGCAATAGAAGCTGCCAAGTAGGCTTATCCGGAAGATTTTGACTGTAAACGGACTCGCCACGCCGCCAAATCTCTGGTAGTGTCGTATCCGTCACCCCCGTTCGCCTCGATTCGGAGGCAAGCTGAGGGTAACCAAGCAGAATTGACCGGAATAGCCCATGGCGCGAGCAATCTGGAACGGCAAAGTCATTGCCGAAAGCGAAACAACGGAGACGGTCGAGGGAAATGTGTATTTTCCCGAAGCCAGCCTCAAGCGGGAGTACTTCATTCCCAGCAGTACGACATCAACCTGTCCGTGGAAAGGCCAGGCCCGTTATATGAGCCTGCTGATCAACGGACAGGATAACCCTGACGCCGCCTGGTACTACCCAGACCCCAAGCCTGCGGCCAGAAAAATCAAAGGGCACGTGGCCTTTTGGCGCGGTGTGGACATTGTTCAGTAGAGCCTGGAAGACCTAATAAGCTTGCAGCTGGTCCAGCGGCAGGCGAACCCTGAAGCAGGTGGAGCCGGGCTCAGAGCGCACACTCAAATGGCCGCGATGCTTGCGCACGATCCGCATTGCGTTGTCGAGGCCCAAGCCAAGGCCCTGTCCTGGGGCCTTTGTGGTGAAAAACGGCTCAAAGATGCGTTCTTGAAGTTCGAGTGGAATCCCGGGGCCGGCATCCCATATCTCCACCAGCAACATCTCCCCTTCAAGGCGGCATGCCAGCCGCAGCATGCCTCGATTTCCCAGTGCATCCAGCGCGTTTTCCAGTAGCGCGGTCCACACCTGGTTCAGCTCGCCTCCGTATGCGCTGATGCGCGGCAAGTCCGGCTCGTAATCGCGGACGATCTCGATCTTCGTCATCCGCGATTGCAGCATCTGGAGCGTGGCGTCAACACCGGCGGGCACATCGACCTCCAGAATGGGGGCGCGGTCCATCCCGGAGTAGGCCTTGATGGCATCGATCAAGTCAAAGATGCGCGCGGTGGAGTTGGCCAGCGTCTGGACCGACCGCGAAGATCGAAGATAGCGGGCGAAGAACTGCAGTGAGATGGCGGTTTCGTTGGGCCCCAGAATCGCGCGAAAGCGATCCAGATCGGCGATGCTTACTGCCTGCTCGGCCAACTGCGGAGCAACCTCCCAGGAATTAAGACAGCACAGTTCGTCAAGCCATGCCCGTATGGATTCCTCGCGGGCGATAAATGCCAGGGCATTGGGTTCCTGATTCGGTGTTGTCCTGTTGAGGATCTCCTCTTCCCAGGATTCAATGGACTGAATCTGATCCTCATTGAGGCAAAGATTGACGAGTTTGAAGCGGCTCTCGCGATTGGCGCGCAAGGCCGCCGCCAGGCTCGACGCGGCACTTTGCGCTGCGGAAGCCGGGTTATTGAGTTCATGCGCCAGGTTGCCGGCCAGCTTGCCCAACGCAGTCAGTTTCTCTGCCTGCTGCTCGATGCGCGTCACTTCCCTGACCCGGTCCAGCAGCGTCGATACCACCCGCTGCGTCATCGAAGGTATGGCCTGAAGCATCTCGGGAAAGATGGACTTGGAAACCACCAGCGCCCAGACCGGGGTGACCGCGAAGCCCTGGCCGCCGTAGCTCTTCATGCGCGAAAAAGGGAGCACGCCGGTCATCTGGCCGGCACGGCCAATGAACAAGGCCATTGGCCCGCCGTGCTGACGGCGCACGTGGATTTCACCCTTGAGAATGAGAATCATGTTCTCGGCGGAGGCGCCTTCCTCAAAGAGAATATCGCCTGCATTAGCCACCACCTCCCGACCATGACGAGCCAGCCAGAGGCGGTCTTCGAGCGGCAGTCCATGCAGAGGGCCGATGCGGTCGACCGCGCTGGCGATCTCATCGACGGGGGTTGGCGAGGCAGGTGCTGTAACGGCTGGGGAGAGCATCCAGGTCCTCCGGGCGGCAGAATCAGAATAGCCCATTCCGTGCGGCTGGCCGCCAACCTCTGTCCCGAAAGCTGTAGACCCCTTCAAATAAGGTGCGCAGTTTTACGAAGTCCTTATGGGTTTTCGTGAGATCGTGTAATCAGCAGGCATGACTTCCCCGTCTAACCCAGCAGAAGAAAATCATGGTGACTCAGACAGCTCCAACCATCCTGGGGGAACACAGAGCCACCTCGCGCTGGCTGCTCCTGACCTTCGTCCTCGTTGCGCTGGCCCTCCGCGTTGCGGTCATCCCGTTCGACAATTTTGAAGACCTCATGGATGCCGACCACATCCACGCCTGGGAGCAGGGAAATGTGGCGCAGGCCCTTGTCGCTGGGCATGGCTTCGGCAGCCCCTTTGTTTCCACCCAGTCGTCAGCCATCATGCCGCCCGTCTATCCTCTGGTTGTTGCGGCGGTTTTTGAAGTGTTCGGCGTTCACACCACCCATTCGATTCTCGCTGTCCACTTGTTCGACTGCCTGATCAATTCACTCGCCTGCATCCCCATCTTTCTGCTGGCGCGCCGCAACTTTGGCCCGCGAGTGGCGCTGTGGGCAGGCTGGGGTTGGGCCTTTTTCCCTTACGGGATCTATTTTTCAGCGGCATGGGCGTGGTCGACTCACCTGCTGTTGTTGTGCCTTTGCTGGCTGCTCTACCTTGCGCAGGACCTGGAAAAGTCGCCAAAGCTCGGCCTTTGGGCCGGGTTTGGCCTGCTTGCGGGCTTCGCTGGCCTTACCGAGCCGTCCATTCTGGTGGTTATTCCGTTTCTTCTGGCGCTGGCCGCCTGGCGGCTGGCGCACGCCGGCAAGCGTTGGCTGCAGCCGGGGGCAGTTGCTTCACTGGCCCTTGCAGCCACCATCGCACCCTGGCTGATTCGCGACGCACTCGTATTCCACCGCTTCATTCCCATGCGCGACAGCATGGGCCTCGAGTTGTGGATGGGCAACAATGGTTCTTCTCTCCGCTGGACAAGCGACGATTTGCACCCCCTTCACGACGTGAAGGAGTTGGCCGACTACAACAGCATGGGCGAGCTGGCTTACATGAACCACAAGTCGCTGCAGGCCAAAGCCTTTATCGATACCCATCGCAGTTGGTACGCCTGGATGTGCGCACGTCGGGCGCTGTATCTGTGGACCGGGTATTGGAGCTTCAATCACGCCTATCTGGCTGAAGAGCCCACCGATCCTGAAAATGTTCCGTTCGCAACCGGACTTACGCTGCTCGGGCTTACCGGACTTGTTCTGCTTTGGAAGCGAAGTCCAATCGATGCGCTTCGATTCGGAGGAGTCCTGTTTCTCTTCCCTGTCATGTACTACCTCAACCATCCAGAGCCGTATCACATGCGCCCCCTTGATCCGCTCATGGTAATGCTTGGGTGCTATGCGATTGTCTCTTGGCGGGCATGGCTGCATGAGAAGGCCGCTCTCAGGGTACCGGCGGTTGTAACCCAGCAGGCTTGAACAGACTCGACCGGCACATATCGGCTTCCGTCTCTAGATTCGAGGCAGGGTCCTGCCGCGACCTTCTATCTGCGGCTCTTCGCCTTCGCGTCCCGTTTCGTCCAGTACTGGAATGCGTCCGCGTAAAGTTCTCCGTTTAAATCCGATACCCGTTGCTCCATACGTGCTTGCGCGTCCGTAATCGCGTGGTTATAAATGACCGGACCAATCTCTTCCATGAAGAAATTCAGCAGCAGCCCGGCTGGCAAATCACCAATCGGTTCCGGCATATTCTCCTGAAAATAGCGTTGAATCGATGCGATGGCATTCGCGCGTACCGGCTTTGGAATCTCGATCGTCATTGTCTTCCCTGGCTCCTCAAACTGAGCTTACACTCGCCGTAAAAGTGGCGCTAATAGATACCCGCCGCAGGTGCGCTTCGACCCCCGGCAGTCCCCGCGGTTGCCCTGGCGCACAATGCAGCTCGCGTTTCAAGCCGTACTGAGCGAGTGATATGATGAGGCGTTTGGAACTCGCACGGAGGAATGCCGTATATGTTGAAAGCCTTTACATCAACCCTGGTTTTGCTTGCCGCTTCGATTGCCGCGGCGGCGCAGCCCGCCCCGGTGACCTTCGATTCCACAGCCAAGGTCTTCCGCATCGACGGTGGTGGCAGCTCTTACGTGTTTGGCGTCAATGCGCGCGGAGAGTTGCAGCAGATCTACTGGGGTGGAAGGTTGGCCAAAACAGACAGCTTTCCGCAGGCCAGAACCATGCCGGAATGGGCCTCGTTCGATTCGTCCTACACGAATACGCCTGAAGAGTACGTGGGATGGGGCTCGGGGCTCTACATGGAGCCCGCGCTCAAGGTGACCTTCGCCGACGGCAACCGCGACCTCGAATTGCACTACCTAAGCCACACCACGGTCGCCAACGGCTTTGACGTCGTGCTCAAGGATATTGGCCGCCCGGTTTATGTCACGCTCCATTACACCATCGAGCCCGAGACCGGGATTCTTGCCCGCTCCGCCACCATCGAGAACCGCGGCGCAACCGCTTTTACCATCGATCAGGCCGCTGCCGCTGCCTGGGCGCTCCCCGCCGGGCACTACACGCTCAACTACCTCACCGGACGCTGGGCCGGGGAGTGGACGCTGAATCAGGAAGCGGTTCATGCCGGGGCACGCGTCATTGAGAGCCGCCGCGGCTCCACCGGCCACCAGGCCAACCCCTGGTTTGCACTGCAAGCCGGCGCGTCCGACGAGGAGCATGGCGAAGTCTGGTTTGGCGCGCTCGCGTGGAGTGGTTCCTGGCGCATCACCGTCGAGCAGGACCAACTCGACGCGGTGCGGGTCACCGGAGGATTCAACCCCTTCGACTTCGGATTTGTTCTGCACCCCGGCGAATCGCTCGAGACGCCTGCCTTCTACGGCGGCTATTCCGCGCACGGCCTGGGCGGAGCGTCGCGCCTTCTCCATCGCTTTGAAAATGCGCACATCCTGCCCCGCACCGGCGCGAAGACTGAAACCGCAGCCGCGCCACGGCCCCGGCCAGTGATCTACAACTCCTGGGAGGCCACCGAGTTCAGAGTTGATGAAGGCGGCCAGATAGCCCTCGCCGAGAGGGCTGCGGCGCTTGGCGTTGATCGCTTCGTCATGGACGACGGCTGGTTCGGTCAGCGCAAGGACGACCACGCCGGACTCGGCGACTGGTATGTGAACAAGGAGAAGTTCCCTAACGGCCTCAAGCCGCTAATCGACAAGGTACACGGCCTTGGAATGGACTTCGGCCTGTGGGTCGAGCCGGAGATGGTCAACCCGGATTCCGACCTCTATCGCAAGCATCCCGAGTGGGTCCTCTCTTTCCCAGGACGTCCGCGCATGGAGCAGCGCAACCAGCTCATCCTCAACCTGGCCCGGCCTGACGTGCGGGCTTACGTGCTCGGCTTCCTTGACAAGATTCTGACTGAGAACGACATTGCATTTCTCAAGTGGGACTACAACCGCAACTGGAGCGAGCCCGGTTGGGACCAGCTTCCCCCGGTCGAGCAGAAGCGCGTGTATGTGGACTACACCCGAAGCCTCTACACCATTCTTTCCGAGTTGCGGCGCAAGCATCCCAAGGTGGAGATCGAGTCTTGCTCTGGCGGCGGCGGGCGCGTCGACCTGGGAATTCTGCGCTATGTAGACGAGGTTTGGCCTTCAGACAACACCGATCCCTTTGACCGCCTTACGCAGCAGGATGGGTTCACTTACGCCTACACGCCTCAAATCATGATGGCCTGGGTTACCGACTCGCCGCACGGCATCAACCGCCGCATCAATTCCCTCTCCTACGCGATGCTCAGCTCGATGCAGGGTTCTCTCGGCATCGGAGCCAACATCGTGGCCTGGAAGCCGGATGAAATGGCGCTCGTCAAGCGGCTCATTGCTGCCTATAAACAGGTGCAGGCGACCATCGTGCAGGGAGATCTCTACCGCCTTATCTCGCCTTTAAACGGAAGCGAGTTTTCAGCAACCCAGACGGTGAACTCCGACAAGAGCCAGAGCGCCGTGTTCGCCTTTATCCATTCCACACAGGAGGGACGCGGGTTCCCGATCCTGAAGTTGAAAGGCCTGGACGCGAAGGCCGTCTATACTCTCAGCTCTATTGAGGGCAAGGCGCGAGCCGGTACACCGGAAACCGCCAGCGGCGCATGGTGGATGAACCACGGGCTGGAGATGGACGACGACTTCCGCGGAGATTTGCAGGCCGCCGCATTCCGGCTCGATAGAAAATAGATCGAATCGCCCCAGCAAAACCGGAGGGCAGGTGAAGCACATTCAACATGTGCTTCACCTGCCCCCCAATCCCCTGTATCCTTCCCCCATGAAGACCGCTCTTCGCACCATCCTTTATCTCGCGCTCATCGTCTGGTTGGGCGCGGAGATCTTCTTCCCCATTGTTGCCGCCATCACCTTCACTACCCTTCAGCCTGACACCCACTCGGCCGGCGCCATCGTAGGCCAACTGCTCCGCATTCTGCACGGCATGGGACTGGTCTCGGGAATGGTAGCCTTAGCTCTCCTCGCCCTGGCTCCGGCCTGGGCCATCTACAAGCCGCGTGCTGTGTTGGCCCCCATGTGCCTGGTCGTCTTCATGATCGCCTGCACCGTCTACTCGCAGTACGCCATCATTCCAGCCATGGACCAGGACCGCGTCGCCGCCGGAGGAGCAATCGATACCGCCGATGCAGCAAACCAGATCACCGTTCACTTCAACAAGCTCCACAACCGCAGCGAGCACTTTGAAGAGGCGATCCTCCTCATGGGATTGGCGACCGTTGTCTTGACAGCCTGGGCTGAGACAACACGGGACTAGATGTCCATAGCACCTGCCACTGTCCACTGACCACTGCCACCTGTTTCCCGTTCCTGTATCATCGTAGAGGCCCCCGTGCGCGCACCCCATCCTGTAGGGGCCACAATAGGAAGCACATGAAGACTGGAATTATTGGCCTGCCGCAGGTAGGCAAGACGTCGCTGTTCAAGATCCTCACCAAAGCCAAGCTCGAAGAGCGCGGCCACTCGCGCCAGGAGCACATCGGCGTGGCGCGCGTTCCCGACGAGCGGCTTGACAAGCTGTCCGCCCTCTATTCCCCCAAGAAAACCACCTATGCCTCGGTTGAATTCGTGGACGTGGCCGCTATCGGGCAGGAAGCTCTGAAGGAGACCGCCTTTCTCACCAGCCTGCGCAACGTGGACGCGCTCATTCATGTCCTGCGTGCCTTTGAAGACGACTCCATTCCGCACGTAGGCCCCATCGATCCGCTGCGCGATATCAAGAACGTCGAGTTCGACCTCATGGTCAGCGATCTCACCCAGATCGAAAAGCGCCTCGAACGCCTCGATAAGGACCTGAAGAAGGGCCGCACCACCGACCTCGAACACGAGAAAGCCCTGCTCATTCGCTCCAAGGAGTCGCTTGAGAAGGAGATTCCCCTTCGCGAGTTGGAGATGACCAACGAGGAAAAGAAGCTCATCCGAGGCTTCATGTTCCTGTCGCAAAAGCCCATCCTCTACACCCTCAATATCGGCGAAAGCACCACCCTGGGCGACGACCTTGAAGCCGCCGTAACCCGCTTCAAGCTGGACGAGGTAGCTCACCGCCCCAACGCCGGAGCTACGGCCATCTGCGGCAAGGTTGAAGCCGAGCTGGCCGAGATGGACGACGAGGAAGCAACCGAGTTCCTATCCAGCTACGGCCTCCGCGAAAGCGGCCTGGTGCGCCTGATCCGCAAGAGCTACGAACTTCAGGGACTCATCAGCTTCTTCACCGCCGGCGAGGACGAGTGCCGCGCCTGGACCATTCCTGTTGGCTCGAAAGCGCCACAGGGAGCCGGGGCCATTCATTCCGACCTCGAACATCACTTCATCCGCGCCGAAACCATTCGCTGGGACAGCCTGCTGGCCGCGGGCTCCGAAGCGGCAGCGCGCGCCAAAGGCACATTGCGCCTGGAAGGCAAGGAATACGTCGTGCAGGACGGCGACGTCATGCACATCAGGCACAGCGGTTAAGGCCGATGCTGAAGGTCTCCCTCATTCTGGGCGCCATTGCGGCGCTGGCTGACATTGCCGGCGGATTTGTGCTGGTGCGCGCCCGCGGCGTCGAGCGCTATCTGCGTTACTTCGTCGCCCTGGGCGCAGGCTTCCTCATTGCCACAGCCCTGCTGGAGATGATGCCCGAGGGATTGCGCCTGAGCCCGAAGCTGGGCCCGGTTCTCATCATGGCCGGATATTGCGTTGTCCACCTGCTGGAACACACCATCAACGCCCACTTCCACTACGGCGAAGAAACCCACCAGGGCGAGTTCATCTCCCGCCATACCGGCAACTCGGTCATGGTCGGCCTCAGCGTTCATGCGCTCTTTGACGGCGTGGCCATCGGCTCCGGTTTCGCCCTGCACGCGTGGCTGGGCTGGCTGATTTTTCTGGCGATACTGCTGCACAAGGCGCCCGAAGGCTTCACCATGGCCTCCGTAATGCTGGCCAGCGGCCGCAGCCGGTCCATGGCGCTCTATTCGGCTGTAGGTTTGGCGGCAGCCACACTGGTCGGCGTGCTGGTCATAGGATTGGCGCCCGGCCTGGTGCTCTACGGACTGCCAATCTCAGCCGGCGTGGCTCTTTACGTGTCGGCGACTGACCTGGTGCCGGAAGTGAACCGCGAGCCCGGAATTCGCATGGCGCTTGTGTTTTTCGCGGGCGTTGGCGGATTCCTGCTGCTGCGCATGTTCTTGCCCTCGATATAGCCTTTAGGGCATCTCTGATTCAGTCAATGATTTGAAAGGGCACGACAGAAGCTGACGTTGAAAACACATAAATTATCGATTTTGCAATAGCCTGAATAGCCGGGATAGCCCGCACGCACACGCTTCTAACACAAACAAGCACAAAATCCCGGCACAGAACGGCCGCATGCATTGGCCGAAACTTCCCAATTGGCGACGATACGACGACAATGCCAGTTCGGCACCATCATCTTCTACCCACAGAACTGTCATCCTGAGCATCTTGACTCGCATTTTGCGAGTTACAGCTAAAATGACCGGAAAAATGGCTATTGATTCCATTTGGTTTACACGCCGGTCATTAGGAGCCGCAGCGAAGGATCCGCGGTTGCCTTTTAGAGTTTCAAAGTTGCGTTACTTCCGAATTGGCGACGACACGACCGCAACCCTGACAAGGGGTATGCAATGAAGTCGAAAGCCCAATTTAGGGCAGAATTCGGCGGTCGTCTCTACATTGCACGAAGGATGTCATGCAGGATAGCCGGAAGTCGAGCGACCGCGAGTATTGCGCTGGTGTCGCCCGCTCATCAAGCTTTATGAACCGAGCATGGCAACATTCAAACCCGCTCCAGTTGCCGTGTGAGTCCACGCTGCCCGTAGATCGGGAAGATTCGGAGTAGCCATTGAAGTCAGCAGGCGACGAATGGAGTTGGTTGGAATAGATAGAGACTGATGCCGAGTTCGGATGCGGGTAACCCGGATGGTCCACCTGCATCTCCGTGAGGTCGATCTGTGCCAGTTGGCCATTAGCGAATTTGAAACATGCGATAAAGAGAGTCCACGGCACGGGAATGGGCGGCGGCAGAAAGTTAGCAAATTGAAATACAAGGAGAGAATTACCTGAATCAGTTTGATACTTCGCAAATGGTTCCAAGAGGATCCGCGATTGTGCTTCTGTTGTGGCACCGGGATGGATTTGACGCACCACAGCGAGGAGCTTTGATGCCTGCCACCGGCGGTAATAGCTGACGGTAAGCGATCCCCCATAAAACAGCGAGAGAAGCAGAAGAGCAGAGATGAGGCTGGTGACAATCACTTTCCGCATAAAAATTCGCATGTCTAATCCGGCGGCTTCGATAGTAGCAGGTTCAGGGCGTATAACCGCCTATGCGGAAGTTTCAGCGGCCGATAACGCGCAGTCTCAGTCTTTGCGATCTGGTCGAGCGCAAAATCAGCACAAAAAACTGACCTTCTTTTGTAATGACCTGATTCCCCGAGGCTCCGGAGGCGGGTGGCCACGGTCTCGGTGACTTTTTTTCAACCCAGATGAGGGTGCCACCGGTCCCTCGCATTTGGGGACCGGTGATGACGCGATACCGAATCATCGGCGTTTTGTGGGCCGCGCCTGTATCACCGGCTATGCGGAAGTTTCAGCAGCCGATAACGCGCAGTCTCAGTCTGTGCGATCAGGTCGAGCGCAAAATCAGCACAAAAAACTGACCGTCTTTTGTAATGACCTGATTCCCCGAGGCTCCGGAGCCGCCTGCTTTGAAAGGGCACGACTTCAAAGCCTGCACTGAGCGAAGTCGAAGTGTGCCGCAAATGCCGCAAAATGACCGAGGGCTTCAGCCCCCGAGGGAATGCCCGGCGTGAAATACGGGGTCCTCATGTCGATGCGAAAGCCTACCGGCGCAACCCTAATCTGCAAGCGTAGAGACTGGCCAGCAGCTTGGCATAATCCCAACCAACCTTGAAGTTAGCTTTGCTTGCCCCGCGATCCCGCAGGCCAAAAGCAAATGGAATCTCCTCCACCGACCGCAGCCGCGCACGCACCAGCACCTCCAGCAGCAGCTTGAAGCCTGTCCGCTGAAAGGCGATCCCTTCCACTGAGGAGCGGCGCACCAGAAAAAATCCCGTCATCGGGTCGTGAGCGCGCAGTCCGGCCTTTTGGATGGGCCACGTTGCCCACACCGCCGCCGTCGAAAGCAGCTTGCGGAACCAGTTCCATTCGCCCAGATCCCCGCCCTCGGTATAGCGGCTCCCGATCGCCAGATCGCGCCCCGCAAGAATGGACGAAACCAGCGCAGGCAGCAGTTCCGGAGGATGTTGCAGGTCTGCGTCCATCACACCCAGAATCGACGCGTCCGTGTTCTCCCACCCGTAAAGGATCGCCCCGGAAAGCCCCTTTTGCCCCTTGCGCACTAGCAGCCGCACCCTTGGGTCCTCCAGCGAAATGGCGGAGACAATCTCCTCGGTTCCATCGCGGCTGTCGTCATCCACAATCAGAATCTCGTACTTGATCCCCGTGGGATCCAGCGCCGCGCGCACCCGCCCCAGAAGAATCGGGATATTCTCCGCCTCCCGCAGGGTCGGAATCGTAAGCGCGAGTTTCTCTTCAGCAGGACTCTCCGGCACTTCCAGCGTCAACGAAACCGTTGCCGCGCCTTCCGCCGGTCTGTACGATGGGTCTATCATTGCTGGCGACATTCTTTGCTTGAGTATACGAGGCTTATGAGGCTGAGGCGCAACTTCGCTGTCAACTTTCTGCTGGTTCTTCTCTTCACCACGCTCGGCCTCGCCGTCATGGGCTACCATCCCGGTATTGAAGACGACGGCCTCTATCTCTCCGCCGTCAAGAGCAACGTCAATCCCGCGCTTTACCCCCATGACGCCGACTTCTTTCGCCTCCAGCTCCAGGCCACGTTCTTCGATAAGTGGGTTGCCGGATTCGTGCACTTGACCGGACTTTCAGTCGCTACTTCAGAGCTTCTATGGCAATTCGGCTGCATCCTGCTCACCGTCTTCGCCTGCTGGAGCATCGCCCGCAAGCTGTTCCCTGAAGACCGTGCGCAGTGGGCGGGCGTCGCCTTCGTCGTCGCCATGTTTACGCTTCCCGTCGCCGGCACCGCTCTTTACATGGCCGACCAGCATCTGCACCCGCGCAACGTGGCCACAGCCATCGTCCTTCTGGCCATCTCGCGCATCCTGGCCGGCAAACGCTGGCAGGCCGTTCCGCTGCTCGTACTCGCCTTCTTCACGCATCCCATCATGGCCGCCATGGGCATCTCCTTCTGCTTCTTCCTCATCCTGGTTTTAACCGAGTCTGCATACGTCAGGCTGGCCGCCTGGCTCCGCTTCGGACGCGCTGCCGGAGGTAGTGCCGTGGCTGCCGTCCTGGTGCCTCTGGGCTGGATCTTCGAGCCCCCCAGCCCCGTCTGGAAAAAGGCTCTCGACACGCGCACCTACTATTACCTTTACAAGTGGGAATGGTATGAGTGGCTGGGCGCTCTGGCACCGCTTTTACTCTTCTGGCTGTTGTGGCGCTTTGCCAAAAAACGCGGCCAAACTCTGCTCGCCCGCTTTGCGCTGGCCGTGTTCGTCTACGGAGTCTTTCAACAGGCGGTCGCCATGCTCATGCTTGGCTTCCCTGCCCTCATCCGGCTCACGCCGCTGCAGCCCATGCGCTATCTTCACCTCGTCTATTTCTTCCTGGTGCTGATGGCCGGATGCCTGCTCGGAAAATACCTCCTGAAAGCTGTCATCTGGCGCTGGGCGCTTTTCCTGCTCATCGTCAACGGCAGCATGTTCGGCGCTCAACGGGCGGAGTTCAGCAGCAGCGACCACCTCGAACTGCCCGGCCAACAATCGGCCAACCCCTGGCTACAGGCCTTTGCCTGGGTCCGCGTCAACACCCCGGTCGACGCCTACTTCGCCCTCGATCCCCGCTATCTTGAAGCGCCGCACGAGGACTATCACAGCTTCCGCGCCCTCGCCGAGCGCAGCCAGTTGGCCGATGCCATCAAAGACACAGCCGTAGTAACCCAGGTCCCCGAGTTAGGCCCGGTTTGGGATCGCCAGGTCGAAGCCCAGAAAGGCTTCAAAAACTTCAAGCTTGCCGACTTTGAGCGGCTGAAGGCGGAGTTTGGCGTCGACTGGGCCCTGGTTGCCTATCCCCAGCCCGCAGGTCTCTCCTGCCCCTGGCACAACGACACTCTCTCCGTCTGCCAGATTCCGTAAGAACAGTGATCAGTGGTCAGCGGCAAGCCCACGCGGCATCGTCCGCAAACTGGGATGAAGATGGTTCGGGGCAGAATTCTCCCGGTACAATTGAAAGATTGATTCATGTTAGTTTTGAGTAGCCAGCGGTCTGCGGTGTACTGACCGCTGTCCACTGATCACTATCCACTGACCACTGTCTGCTGTACCGGCACGGAGACCGGCCGATGCTCAACCTTTCTCAGCGACTGATTCTCGGCTGTGTCCTGCTGGCCTGCCTTACGCTTGGGCTGGTGGCGATTACCCATCACGCCCTGGCGGCGGCAGGGCAAACCAATCTGGCCTTTGGCTTCATCCTGGCTGCACTCATCGTTGAACTTGGGACCATCTACTTTGTGCTCCGTCCCATCCGTATGCTGGCCCGCGATGCCCATCGGATCGCCCAGGGCAATCTCGAGCACCGCGTCGAGTGGAGCAGCCGCGACGACTTTGGCGTCATCGCCAGCGAGTTGAGCCGCATCGCCGTCAGACTCCGCGAACTCCGCGATTCAGAGGCCGGACGCCGCCAGATGGAGTTTCAACTCTCTGACGCCGTGCTCCAGTCCATCTTCGAGCCCATCATCGTAACCGACGGCAAGGGCCACATCCTCAAAGTCAATCAGGCCGCGGCCGAGCTATTGGGCGATGCGGCAACTGACCGCATGGCGCTCGCCAACACTCCAGGCGGCGACAAGATTCTCAGCGCCATCCGCGATGCCGTCTCCATGCAGAAGGCCGTCGCAGCCGAAGACGAAGCCTCCATGCTGCCCATGCGCATCGGCAAAAAAGAGCGCAGCTACCGCCTCCGCACCACCCCCATGCGCGATTCCGAAGGCCGTCTGCTCGGCACCGTAACCACGCTCGAAGACGTAACCAGCCTCCAGGACACCGACCGCTTCAAAACGCAGTTCATCGCCGTGGCCAGCCGCAAGCTCCGCGACCCTCTCTTGCAGTTGCGCCGCGGCCTCTATGCCCTGGCGCAGGGCTTTGGCGGCGCATTGCTTCCCCTGCAGGCCGAACTCGTCGCCTCCGTCAGCAGCGAGACGGAAAAGTTGGACGACCTGATGGGCGACCTTATCGAGGTCGCCGAACTCGATACCGGAAAACGCGAGCTTAAACTCGAGCAGCTGCGCCCCTTTCAGGCTCTCGGCGAGGCCCGCGATCGATATTGTGACGGAGCCGCCCAAAAGCACATCCGGGTCGAGGTCAGCGCCTACGCCGACCTCTCCGCTGTGTATGCTGACCGACGCGCACTCCGTTCCATCCTCGACAACCTGCTGTCCAATGCCATTCGCTATACGCCACCCGATGGCGAAATCCTCATCACCGCTGAAGAGATCAAGGATTTTGTCCAATTCACCGTGCGCGACACTGGTCGCGGAATCGAGGCGGAGCGGCTAAGCAACATCTTCGACCGCTTCAATGCATTCTCCGAGCAGGGCACTGGCCTCGGGCTGGCTTTGGTGCGCCGCCTGGTCGAGTCGCTGGGCGGCCAAATTGCAGTTGAAAGCCGCCTCGGCCACGGAGCCACATTCCGCTTCACCCTTCCGGTTGCGGTTGCGGTTGATGTCCGGCATCCTGTGGAGGTGGGCTGAGCAATGGCAGAAATCATATTGGAAAAGAAGCCGGAGCTCGCCAAGCTGCGCATTTATATTGGTGCCGCGCCGGGCGTCGGCAAAACCTACCACATGCTCAACGATGCCCACATGATGTTCCACCAGTTGGGCGTCGATGTGGTCATTGGCCTCGTCGAGCCGCACGGGCGCAAGGAGACCACGGCCCGCATCCGCGACCTCGAAATCGTGCCCCTCCGCGAAATTCCCTACCGCGGCGTCACCTTGAAGGAAATGGATGTCGAAGCCATCAAGGCCCGCCATCCAAACACCGTAGTCGTGGACGAGTTGGCCCACACCAACGTCCCCGGCAGCAAGAACCGCAAGCGCTACGAAGACGTGCTCGAACTGCTTGAAGCCGGCATCAACGTTATGACCGCGGTCAACATCCAGCATCTTGAAACGCTGAATGACGCCGTCAATCGCTCAGCTAACACCATCATTCGCGAGACTGTTCCGGACAACTTCTTCAAGCGTGCCGACGAAGTTGTCAACGTGGATGTAACCGTGGACGAACTGCGGTCGCGCCTTCGCCAAGGAAAAATCTACGCCGCGGAAAAGGTCGAGCAGTCGCTTGCCAACTTCTTCCGCAAGGGCAATCTGAACATGCTCCGCGAGCTAGCCCTGCGCACCACCGCCGAGCAGGTCAGCAGCCGCGCCGCCGAATACCGCCGCACCCAGGGCCTGGAACAGGCGCCCATCCCCGAGAAAGTCATGGTCTGCTTGAGCACACGCCCCGGCACCGAGCGCCTGCTTCGCGTCGGTGCCCGCGTGGCCGGCCGCCTCGCCACCAATTGGTACGCCGTCTACGTCACCCGCCCCGACGACGACAAGGGGCACGGCGACCCCGAGGCCTTTCACCGCCTCGAGGAGTATCAGCGCATGGCCCGCGACCTTGGCGCGAAAGTCGTCAACCTTGTCGACCGCAACGTTTCCGACGCCCTCATCCGCTTTGCCCAGCAGGAAAGCATCTCCCACGTAGTCTTCGGCCAGTCCGCCCGTTCACGATGGGAAATCCTCTGGGCCGGCTCCGTGCTCAACCGCTTTCTCTCCGAGGTCCGCGACGTCACCGTCCAGGTCGTCCCCATGAACAAACCACTGCGGCGCTCATAAAGCAGTGCAAGACCATCCATGGAGCTTTTCGATTCGAATCGCGCCTGCGAATCACGGTCTACTAATCCTGGGATGGGCGACCCGGGGCTTTGTATTGGGGGAGATTTCCTGTGACTGAAAGCAACAGACATCACCCTCTTCGGGATCCAATATATACGTGAGTTCTTTGATTCTTTCGGTCGTCAACTGCGCACTTTCCATCGCCCAACACATAGGAAAGACCGATCCATAGACCCCAGGTTTGCCCTTTAGGTAGTAGAGAGAGTTCATTTGAGCATCCCGGAACCTGCGCCATGCCAATTGAGCAAGCCTCAGCTTCTTAAGAAACTCCGCATCCGACCTGTACTTCACAAGTAGCTTCTTGTAGAGGCGATTCATATCTGCATCGGCATCGTTGGCACGATCTGCTTCGCAATTGTTCATCTCCATTTGCGTCTGCAGATTACCGCACGAATCGGGTTTCTGAGCGACAGCGGCTTTGAGTGAAAGGGCAATACCAAGCCCAATGATCAAGCTTGACGCCGTTGCTAGCTTGGTCTTGCAGGACATTCATCCTCCCGTCTACCCTGCCAATTCTACCCGCCATGCCCCATCCTTGAATCGCTCTTTGATTCAAGGGTGGGATGAGCATAGATTCAAATCTCCGCTGCGAACACGCAAACAGAAGATGCCCACGTGGCAACGAGCGCCATGCCTCATGCGCCAGGTCTTCGGCCCAACGGCTTGGGCGGCATCAGCAACGTCAAGGCCTGCGGCACCACTTCGATTCTGACTGGCAGCGTACCCAGCAACTCACCGTCCGCCTCCACGTACAAGCCTGCCTCCGAGCCGTCCAGATCACGGCACTCCACCGATACAGCCTTCACCAGTTCAACCGTGCGCGAGAAGGTGTGCTTGCCAAACAACACGGCGGCCATGAACCGCAGGTAACGCATCCGGTTTCGTGTCTTGAAAGCAATCACCCGCAGATGATTGTTGCCCAGCGCGGCGCCGGGAACCAGGTTGTGCAGCAAGCCGCCAAAGTTGCTGATGCGCACCGCCAGAAGTTGAGATACCTCCTCCACGCGAGGAGTCTCGCATCCACTCTCGACAAACGATGCCGCAAACATCGGGAACGAGTGTGTGGCCCAGACACGAAATGCCTCCACGCAATACAATGCGTAACCGAATCGCTGCTTCAGCTTGGCGTCAAGCCGCGAGATAAACAAAGCGTCCGCGCCGATCCCAGCCGCGACGATGAAGTAGCGGGAGCGGGTCTTTCCCCGGCTATCCCGGTAGAAAACCCGGCCCACCGGTACCTGCGCCGGAACCGCCCCCAGCAGCATCCGCACCGCCTTCTCCGGAGACGCCGGCACGCCCAAGTCCGCGGCCAGTGCATTGGCTGTGCCCATGGGAATCACGCCTAGCGCGGTCGAGCCTCCAACCAGGCTCTGCATCACCTCGTGAACCGTCCCGTCCCCGCCACAGGCAAGAATCGTGTCGCACCCCTGGCGAACCGCCTCCAGCGCCTCCATACCGGCACTTTCAGGCGATTTCGTTGCGATGGCTTTCACTTCAACACCTGCGTTGCGGAGCGCCGCCAGAATTTTGGCGATCTGTGCTGCCCGCCGCTCAGGATGCTGCCCGGAAGCCGGGTTGTAAATCAGCGCGACCTGACGCATCAAACTAGGCTCCCGTCCGCGTTCGTGAGTCCCCGTGGAGATTCGCTCCTATTCTTACATGCGGCGTAAGCGTGGCCCTACGCTTTCCCTCTAGTTGTCCTAACCTTAGTTTTGAAAGGGCGCGGCTTCAGCCCCCGAGGGAATGCTCGGCGTGGAAGTAGACTTGATCAGAGGTTACCTGGAGGTAATCGCACCATGAAGAGGCAGTCAATCCGTCTCAGCTTTCCATTTGCACTCCTGTTATGCCTGGCGCCCGCTCATGTCCCTGCGCAGCACCAGATCCTGCCCGATTTCCAGGCCGATCCCTCGGCTCGAGTATTCAACGGCCGCCTGTATATCTACCCCTCCCATGATGTTGCCGGGAGCAAGGATTGGGATATGGTGGACTGGCATGTTTTCTCTACCGGCGACATGGTTCACTGGAAGGATCACGGCGTAATCTTCAGCCTTAAGGACATTACCTGGGCAGTCAAGCACGCGTGGGCGCCGGACTGCATCGAGCGCAACGGAAAATACTACTTCTACTTCCCTGCCGACGATCAGATAGGAGTGGCGGTCTCAAGATCGCCCACAGGACCGTTTGAGGACGCGCTCGGCAAGCCCCTGATCGCGCGCAACGAAGCCGGGATCCGCTCCATCGATCCTGCCGTCTTCATCGACGACGATGGCCAGGCCTATCTCTATTTTGGAAACAGCAGCGGCCGCCTCGCCGTCGTGAAACTCAAAGCGGACATGATCACGCGCGACGGACCGATTCAGGTTCTTGATCTGCCCAATTACCACGAAGGCATTTGGGTCCATAAGCAGAACGGGCGTTATTACTTCAGCTATCCCTCCAACCGCGGCGACATGATCGCAAACCTCATGGAGTACAGCATCGCCAAAGGCCCGCTGGGTCCGTTCGACTACAAAGGTGTCATCCTCGACAACCGCTCTCGCAACGTCCACGGCTCCATCACGGAATTCAAGGGCAAGTCGTACCTCTTCTACCATGTCGCCGGCCCCAGCGCCTATGAAAGGCGCGTATGCGTAGAGCCGCTTTATTACAACCCGGATGGCACCATCAAGCTAATCCGAATGTCTCCCGCAAAGAAGTAGACTGCCCAGGTGGAGACGGTAGAATCCGCGCAGCCTACCCCTGGTCCGGAATTACCCGATACCAGACTGAGGCTGCGCTTTTCCTCGCAGATCACGCGATATCGAAGCGGTCCAGGTTCATTACCTTGTTCCACGCCGCCACAAAATCCCGCACGAACGCCTGCTGCGAGTCGCTGCACGCATAAAACTCCGCGAGAGCCCGAAGCTGGGAGTTCGAACCGAAAACAAGATCGACCACCGTGCCCGTTGCCTTGAGTTCGCCGGTCGCCCGGTCCGTGCCCTCCAACACGCCTTCAGAACTGGCGGACTTCTGCCACTTCGTATTCATGTCCAGGAGATTCACGAAGAAGTCATTGGTCAATGTTCCCGGTCGCTTGGTGAAAACCCCATGTTCCGACTGCCCAAAGTTTGCGTTCAGCGCGCGCAGTCCACCAATCAAAACTGTCATCTCAGGAGCGGTCAGCGTGAGCAGGTTTGCGCGATCCACCAGCAACTCAGCCGCCACTTCCTCATGTCCTTTCCGGAGGTAGTTGCGGAACCCGTCTGCGATCGGCTCCAGTACGGCAAACGAGGCCACATCGGTCTGCTCCTGGGATGCATCCGTGCGCCCTGGCGAGAACGGAACCTCCACCTCGTGACCGGCCTTTTTCGCAGCTTCCTCCACGGCTGCGCAGCCGCCCAGAACAATCAGGTCAGCCAGCGAGACCATCTTCCCTCCAGATTGCGCACCATTGAAGTCCTTCTGGATCGCCTCCAGCGCCTTCAGAACCTTCGCTAGTTCAGCCGGCTGGTTGACTTCCCAATCCTTCTGCGGTGCCAGGCGAATGCGCGCCCCGTTGGCCCCGCCCCGCTTGTCGCTGCCGCGGAATGTCGCCGCCGACGCCCACCCAGTCGCAACCAGTTGGGAGATGGACAGTCCAGACGCAAGAATCTTGGCCTTCAGACTGGCAACATCCTGCTCCCCGATCAACGCATGATCCACAGCAGGCGTAGGATCCTGCCAGATCAGCGGCTCGGCGGGAACCAGCGGCCCGAGATACCGCGCAATCGGCCCCATGTCGCGGTGCGTCAGCTTGAACCACGCCTTGGCAAACGCATCTGCGAGTTCCTGCGGATTTTCAAGATAGCGCCTCGAAATCTTCTCGTAAATCGGGTCCATGCGCAGCGAGAGGTCCGTCGTAAACATGATCGGCGCATGCCGCTGCTTGGGGTCGTGAGCGTCCGGCACGGCATCTGCGGCGGCTCCGCCCTTGGGTGTCCATTGCTGAGCGCCGGCGGGGCTCTTCGTCAGTTCCCATTCATAGCCAAACAGGTTTTCCAGATAATTGTTGTCCCACTTCACCGGGTTTGTCGTCCACGCGCCCTCGAGCCCGCTGCTGATCGTATCCACGCCTTTGCCGCTGCCAAAACTGTTCTTCCAGCCCAGGCCTTGCTCTTCAATGCCGGCTCCCTCAGGTTCCGGCCCCACGTACTGGTTCGGATCGGCGGCCCCATGAGCTTTGCCGAACGTGTGTCCGCCCGCGATCAGGGCAACTGTCTCTTCGTCATTCATCGCCATGCGCGCGAACGTCTCCCGAATGTCGATCGCTGCAGCGATCGGATCCGGCTTGCCATTCGGTCCCTCCGGATTCACATAGATAAGGCCCATTTGAACCGCGGCGAGAGGATTGTCGAGCTGACGGTCGCCCTTGTAGCGTTCGTCACCCAGCCATTTGCCCTCCGATCCCCAGTAAATGTCCTCCTCCGGCTCCCATATATCCACCCGTCCCCCGCCGAAACCGAAGGTTTTCAACCCCATCGACTCCAGCGCCACGTTGCCCGCCAGAACGATCAGGTCGGCCCAGGACAGTTTTCTTCCGTACTTCTGCTTGATCGGCCAGATCAGCCGGCGCGCCTTGTCCAGGCTCACGTTGTCCGGCCAGCTGTTCAGGGGAGCAAACCGCTGCGCCCCTGAACCCGCGCCGCCGCGGCCATCCGCGATCCGGTAGGTGCCCGCGCTATGCCACGCCATACGGATGAAGAATGGCCCATAGTGGCCGTAGTCCGCAGGCCACCAGTCTTGCGAGGTCGTCATCAGGCCACGAAGGTCCTCTATCACCGCATCCAGGTCAAGGCTCTTGAACTCCTCGGCGTAGTTGAACGCCTCGCCCATGGGATTAGCCAGTTGGGAATGCTGGTGCAGAATCTTCAGATTCAGTTGATTGGGCCACCAGTTTGCATTTGATGGCGTCCCAGCCGCGGTGTGTTTCAGTGCGCCCCTCGAGAGCGGGCACTTTGCTTCGTCTGACATGATTCTCTCCTTTGGATGCTGTAATTTACGAGCCGGACAAGCGTAGAACTTGGGCAATAGTAGATCAACCGCGTCCTGTCAATAGGGTCAATATTGCCCACCGGGCGTGAATCCAGGAACTGTGTCCGCAGGTTCGCCTCGTTCGGTCGACCTGCGAGCCGGCGCTACCCAGACAGCTTTGCGCGCGTGATACCCGGCGTCAAGCTCTTCCTGCGACTGTTTTACCAGATTTGTTGCCGCGCGAACTATTGCCGTATCGGGGTCTTGCTTTCGAAGAGCACTAGCCTGTCATTCAGGCTCTGAGCAAGGCGAGCGTTGCCTTGCCGGGTTGCAAGTTCCGCCGCCCGCAATTCCAGCTCGACTGCCTTGTCAAAGCGTCCAGCCTCTGCGTACGCCGCTGCAAGCGTTCCAAGAATCGCCGGCTCCTGTTGCAAAGTCAACTCAACCGCGTGTTCGGCCAGAGGCAGCGCGGCATTGCTATCCCGTAGCGCGGGATCGCTTGAAGTTGCGAGTACCCATGCCGTGTCATTCAATACCTGCAGGTTATCGGGCTCCTTGCTTAGGGCTTGCTTCCAATACGCGAGGCCCTGCTTTCCCTGGCCAGTCATCACCATCGCCTTGCCCAGGTAATACCGCGCAACCACCGATTCCGGGGAAAGCGCAAGCGACCTTTCAAAATGCGGAATCGCCTCGGCAAGCTGACCCTTTTTCGCCAGCGCAATGCCCAGACTGGTGTGCAATTCAGCCGTCTCCGTACCCAGACTCAGCGACTTGTTGAAATGCGGAATCGCCTCGTCAACTTCGCCTTTCGTCATCAGCGCGTTTCCGAGATTGTCTTCCGCCTCCCCGTTCGCCGGCTCCAGTTCTACCGCCTTCCTGAAGTTCGCGATGGCCCCATCCAAATCGCCCTTCGTGGCCAGCGCCAGCCCCAGGTTGTTATAGGCCGGCGCATGACCGGGGTTGATCGCGATGGCCTTTCGATACTCGCCCAGCGCCTCCTCGCCCTTCCCCTCTGCGGCAAACACCGAACCCAGGTTATTATGTGCCTGCGCTAAATCCTCGTCGGCCTCGATCGCGGATTTGAATTCAATCTCGGCTTCACCAAGCTGATGCTCTGCAAACAGCACGGAACCCAGGTTGTTGTGCGCCTCGGCATACTCGGGCTTATCGTCCAGCGCCAGGTGAAACTGCTCAATGGATTCGGCCGTCTTTCCCGCCTGGCCCAGCGCCGTGCCCAGCCCGTTATGCGCCTCCGCGCTGTGCGGGTCCAATTGCAGCGACGCGCGATACTGCGCAATAGCGTCGTCCACCCTGCCCGCCAGAAACATCGTCTGCCCCAGCCCATAGTGCGCGCCCGAGTCGTCGGGTTCCATCTCTATCGCCTTTTCCCACTGCTTCGCCGCCGCCTCGTACTCGCCCCTCTTCGTCACCTCCACCGCAACATCGATCTGCTTGTAAAGGTCCACCGCCGGCGTGTCGATATGCTCAATCCCGCTTGGATTCATATTCACAAACTCCGGAATGTTCACCGCGCGATTCGCAGCCGTCGAATTCTCAATCAGAATCGCCGGAGTGTCATTGCCGTCTTCGTCGATGTGCGTCAAAAACATCTGCGTATAGGGCGTTCGGCTCTTCGACGAGAAAACCATCCAGCGCCCATTCGGCGAAAAGCTGTGCCACGAATTCATCAGCGCCGTGTTGCAGTTCATCAGCCGCGCTTTCCCGCCCGCCGCCGGAACAATGTAGAGCTTGCCGTCGGGCCGCATCAGCTGGCCATTGTGCGCCTCCACAAACACCATCCACTTGCCGTCCGGCGAAATCTTGGGAAAGCTGTTGCTCATCCCGTTTTGTGACGCGCCCTCGATCCGCTCGGCCTTCCCGCCACGGCCGTCATTAAATGGAATCCGGTATAGATCGTATTGAATCTGTACCTCGGCTGGGTCGTTCGCGTACGTCGCCAGTTTGCCGTCGGCAGGATTCGGGTCCTTCGCCTCGGCGCGTGCAAACACCAGGTACTTCCCGTCCGGACTCCACATCCCGCTGGCCTGCACCAGCTTCGGATCGTCCGCCCCCGGCAGCGGCTGCATCTTCCCCTTCTCCCGGTCATACCATGCCAGAACTCCGCGCGTCGGATAGAAAACCTGCAGGAACCGGTAGTCCAGAAAATTCGCGATGTAGTAGAACTGCCAGCCCTTCGTCCCCGGCGGCTTGATCGTGGTGGCCACGTACCGCCCGTCCGGCGAAACTTGCGACATGAATCCCAGCCGCGACTGCGAGTCCATCTCGCCCGTAAACTTCGCCCACGAAATCATGTCCTTGGTGCCCACCGTCATCTTTTGCGCCACCGGCACCAGCGCGTAAAGCCCCTTGTTGTTCTGCGGGCCGTCCATGTCCAGTCCCAGAG
>Ga0114951_10001265_pt1 | contig 31992 bp, 25 predicted proteins | sample AM7aDNAmetaG_FD_88677 | JGI IMG/M metagenome (GOLD analysis project Ga0114951, IMG submission 88677) | Freshwater microbial communities from Finland to study Microbial Dark Matter (Phase II) - AM7a DNA metaG | ecosystem: Environmental > Aquatic > Freshwater > Lake | place: Finland: Lake Alinen... | reverse complement strand
CGGCTACGGCGAACTTCCCATCACACCCCTCACTAAATCCTTTATAACTTCCAAACAAATAGTCCAAGAAAATTCTCCGATTGACTACATTCCAACATTGAAAGATAATACTACTAGGGTGATAATGATAACGGATAAGCGCTCAGCTGATCTTGCCGATGGCAATAACGTACTCACCCTATTGAAGAACAAGGATTTCCAAGCCGATTTAATACCTTTTCCCGGGGAGCATAATTGGCCTTTCTGGATAAAGCATTTGCCAGCCGGCATCACCTGGTTGGGGCAATATTGGAAAAAATCCTAAATTTTAATCCTTAGTGCAAAAATAGCCTATCTATGGAAGAAACTTCTCAAACACCGGCCACACCGGTTGAAAATTCTGGAAAAAAGAAACGCCGAAAAATACACTGGGTCATAAAAATAATTTTGGCCGGGTGTTTGCTTTTGCTAGGCGCTCTATTCTTCTTGAAACTCAATCTGGGGGCGGCGGCCGTTTTTACGGATAATGTTCTGCGACCACTATTGGGCGATAACCGGGTCGTTTATCTTGAAAAGATTTTTTTCAATACTTCCGATCAATTGCAACGTTTGACTAACAACTTACACGCCGATAAACCGCCCCGATTCGAAGATGCCGGCGCATCCAACATCAGCGGCGGAAATTTAGATTTGAATCCGATTAGTCTTATTAACTCTTTCCCACCGCTGGACGGTGAAGGCGTATGGCGCGACCACCCCCTCAGTCTTTTTCCCGGCCAAGAGGTGATGGCTTATACCTTTGTCCGCCCTGATCCGGACAGGTCCTATGCCAGCGTGACTTTAGTACAGATGGATATGAGTGTCATGCAAATGGGCAGCGTAGCCGGCACAAAGCAACCCGGCGGGCCAGTGGGAAAACCCGGACCGGGCGTGATTCCCAAAGATATTTTAGCTAGTGGCAATCTTATTTCCGCTTTTGATGGCGGCTTCCAATATAAAGATGGTCAATACGGGATGATTGTCGGCAGCACCACTTACCTGCCTCTCAAAAATGATCTAGGCACGCTGGTTGGTTATAAAGACGGGAGCTTGAAAATTGTGGATTATTCCGGCCAGTCTTTTGGCAGCGACATGCTGTTTATTCGCCAAAATTGCCCAATGCTTATCCAAGACGGAAATATCAGCGTGTCTGACCCAAAAAATAAACTGCTTTGGGGTCGCTTGGCCGCTGGCACGGTGGGCATCTATACTTGGCGTTCTGGCATCGGCCTCACCGCCAAAGGCAATTTGATTTTCGCCGTCGGCAACAATCTCACCCCAGACACCCTGGCCGCTGCTCTAAAAACCGCCGGCGCGGTTAATGCCATCCAGTTGGACATCAATCCCATCTGGGTGCGGTTCAACATTTTCGAGCCGGCCGGCGGAGGAAAATACACTTCTACGACTTTGACCAAAGAATTGACTGACGGCTCCAAAGAATATTTGAACGGCTATGCCAAAGATTTCTTCTATCTGTATAAGAAATAATTTAACTAACAAAAGTACTACTCCTCATGTCTAATTTATTCAACCTGCTTATAATTTTCCTGGCTAAAGATTTCATCTTTTTGGTTTTGGCCGCCGCCCTGTGGTTTCTTTTCCGATTGCCCGCAGTCGAACGCCGGCGCTTTTTATTTTTTGCCCTGCTAGCGCTGCCACTGACCTACGCCGCAGCCAAACTATTGTCTTTGGCTTATTATGATCCTCGTCCGTTCGTGGCTAGCCATTTTGTCCCACTTATCCCGCACGACGCCGATAATGGCTTCCCTTCGGACCATACGCTGATTTTAGGCGCAGTGGCCGCCGCCATTTTTTGTTTCCGAAAAAAAGCTGGCTCACTCTTCTTTGTGGCCGCCGCCATAGTCGGCGCTGCTCGAGTACTAGCCGGCGTACATCACTGGGTGGATATTTCTACTAGTTTGATACTTTCCGCGGCCGTAGCCTATTTCGCTTGGAAGTTAATTTTTCCACACTTAATCGCAAAAATAGATCGCTTGCATTTTCCTAAGTTAAGCAAGCGTTCTTGGTTCATATTAATTATTGGTTTTATTTTTTTAGCCGGTCTAGTTGTTTTCATAATTGGGAACAAACAGATGCCTTGGAATAAGCTTTACAATCTGGACACTACGGGCAACGTCGCCCTACAAACCTCCACGGACGACGACATCCATAAGATCAAACACGTCATCTTTATCATGCAGGAAAATCGCTCTTTCGATTCCTATTTCGGCACGTTCCCTGGCGCGGATGGTATTCCGATGAAGAATGACCAACCAACCGTTTGCATTCCCGACCCTAACACTAAGACTTGCATAAAGCCCTTCCATAACGTGCAAGATCAAAATTCCGGCGGACCACACCAAGCTAGCGACGCGGTCGGTGACATCAATAGTGGCAAGATGGATGGGTTTATCGTCCAAGAAGAAGCAGCCATTAAGCAAGCGTGTAAAAATAATCCTGATCCAAGCTGCGCGACTAATAAAGGTTTACCGGATGTAGTGGGTTATCACACTGACGCGGAAATTCCCAATTATTGGACTTACGCCAAAAATTTTGTCTTACAAGACCATATGTTCGAACCGAACGCCTCCTGGAGCTTGATCGCTCACCTCTATATGGTTTCATCTTGGTCAGCCAAGTGTAAATCGAGTGACCCAATGAGCTGTCAAAATAAATTGCAAAGTCCGAAATTACCCAAAAACAACCCGGACTATGCTTGGACAGATATCACTTATTTATTGCATAAATATAATGTCAGTTGGGGCTATTATTTAGACCAAGGTGCGCAACCGGATTGCGACGATGACGCCATGACTTGTGCGCCCTTGCCGCAAAATCCCCACATCTCCAGCTATTGGAATCCCTTGGTTGATTTTGAAACGGTGAAACAAAATAACCAATTACAAAACATTCAAGATATCAATAAATTTATTACCGCCGCTAAAAACGACACGCTGCCCAGCGTGTCTTGGATTGTCCCCAATCAGACTAATAGCGAACACTCTCCAGCCCTTATTAGCGATGGCCAAGCTTACACCACTAGCATAATAAACGCTGTCATGCAAAGTCCGGAATGGAAAGACTCTGCTATTATCCTGGCCTGGGATGACTGGGGCGGATTTTATGATCATGTCACGCCGCCAGTGGTTGATCAAAATGGCTATGGACTACGAGTTCCGAGTCTGGTCATTAGCCCGTATGCTAAAAAAGGTTACATTGATCATCAAACACTGAGTTTTGACGCCTATTTAAAATTTATAGAAGACGATTTTATGCAGGGCGCCCGGCTCGATCCCGCAACTGATGGCCGCCCCGATCCGCGACCGACAGTACGGGAAAATGTCCCAATCTTGGGCGATCTTAAAAATGATTTCGATTTTTCTCAAGCCCCGCGGAACGGCTTTATTTTATCGGTGCATCCAACCGCCAACTCCTTCGTGCGTTTTTGGGACTGGCTCATCAGTCGATTTTAAAACAATTTAAACTCACCCCACCCTAAAATCACAATGAACAAGGATTTCTTTTTGCAGCTGAAGAAAGTCAGCTATAAGATATGGCTATTGATTGCAATAATCGTGGTCGGGATTTTTTTGCGCACTTATCATTTTCATGCCTGGTTGGAATTCGAAAATGATCAAGTGGCCGAAGCCACATTGGTGCGTAATGTCGTGCAAGGACACACCGCCTGGCCGCTCCTCGGCCCGGATATGACCGGCTCGGGCGGGCCGCATAGTAAAATTTTCCACCTCGGCCCAATCTTTTATTATTTCCAAATTATGAGTGCCCAGATTTTTGGCACCCAGCCCGACACAACAGTTTACCCAATCCTTTTCTTTTCAATTTTGTCACTGCCGCTTTTTTATCTTTTTGTTAGACGCTATTTCAACCAAAATATATCCCTGAGTCTAACTGGTCTTTACGCCATTTCTTCCTTTTCCATCCAATATTCGCGCTTCGCGTGGAATCCGAATATCATTCCCTTTTTTGTCCTCTTGTTCTTGCTTTCACTACATGAGTTATTGGTTAAAAAAGAACAGACACACTGGATGTGGATACTTTCTCTGGGCATAGCCCTGGGCATTGGCTTCCAATTGCACGCCATCCTAATGGGGCTCTTGCCAGCCACGCTTTTTTTTGCTTTTGTTTATTTGTGGCTCAAAAATAAAACCTTGTGGAAAAAAATGGCCGCTGTGCTATGTATCGCTTTTATTCTGAACGTGCCACAAATCATCAGTGAGTTTCAAGCTAACTTTTCCAACACTAAAATTTTTCTGAACAACTTCACTTCGCATGGCTCGGTCGGTCAAGATAGAAAAAATTCTCTGCGCACCATGTTTGTCAATGCAGTGGATTGTCACATAGAAGCCAACACCTACATGGCTTCTTCTGACGGAGCCAACGCCTGTACACTTTCCTACCTAGCTCTCTTCCGGAATAACACTGTCGTTTCCGGAGTGCGCCTCCGAACCCAAGAACTACCCAACTCTAAAAAAATCCTGCTCCTGGGTCTCATATTTTCAATCCTTGGCTATGCCTTATTCATCCATCGATGTTTCAGTGAAAAAGATGAAAGTAAAAAATATTTTTTGCATCTGATCGCGCTCTATTCAATCCTGTCATTTTTCGTAATGACCATGATTGTCAACGCCGGCTTTGTGGATTTCCGCTATTTCATCCATATCTTTTTCCTACCTTTCCTCTTCCTTGGTTTTTTGGCTGAATATCCTATCCGAAAATTTGCCCGTTTTTATTCTTTCCTGATCGTCCTGCTTTTTCTAGCGGTGGCCTTGGTCAATCTACAAGTTATCGCCACCAACGCCCACGAGCTAACCGCTAAAAACCGCAGCAATGAGCACTTTGTCGTGCTGGGAGAAATCGAACCGATGTTGCAATACATTATAGCTAACTCAGACAATCAAAAAGAAGCGCAACTGACAGGTGACCCGCGCTATTTATCCAATTTTTCCAAAGCCTTACAATATTTAGCTGAAGAACAAAATTTTACCTTGCTGCAAACCCCACGACCAGACAATATCCGACTGCATATACCCCTTTTCTATATAGAGGCTAATGTAAAAAATTCTTCAGCTGAAAAAGAAAACGACTACCCAATTGATAGCCGCCAAAATTTCGGGCAAGTGTCTATTTCGAAACTTGTGAATTGAATCTAATTGCCTTGCATAAATTCTTGCATACTGCTTACGTTGGCTGCCGCCCCGGGAAAAGTGGTCAAACCAGCTTCCTCTGCCATAAAACGTAAAGTGTTTTCTTGTTGGTAGAAAGTATGACTGACATAACCTTTCTTCACATCCGGGCCTACCAAGACCCAGGGGATGCGTCCCCCGCCATTGGTTTTGTCTGATGCGTCCGCTTCATCGAAAGTGAGAATGAGCAGTCCCCCGCCGGGCATGCTAAATTCCGGGCTTTTTACGAGTGGATCAATTTTTTCTTTCAGCCATTTGTCCGCCGCCGCGAGTTCATTACACGGTCCACTAGCGGGACAGCTGTGTGCATCATTAATCATATTGGGCACGATAAAAGCATATTCCGGCAAAGTGTTATTGGTGATATCGGTGGCCAACTGAGAGAAAGGCACCAGGTTTTGCGCCTGCTGTGGGTTATTGCGCACATCGGAAAAATAGGACAATGGATTATGGTGCTGACTGTAATTGCCGACGTTGCCACCGGTGTAACCAACAGCTGGCAGATCTTCCTAATATTCTTTCCAGGTTTTACCGGCCGCCATGAGCTGCCGCACTATATTGTCATCGTCAATCGTCTTGGCATAGCCATCATTATTAGTGATGATTTTCCCGGCCGTCAACATGAAATAATTGCCCACCGAAGGATGAGTGTTGGCATAATAGTTGTCCGCGCTCGCATATGTACCGGACAAAGAATTCCAGTACGGCATATCTTTAGTGTTGCCCACGACTGCGGCATAATCCTTGTTTTCTTCCAGCACAATGAAGATATGTTTGACTGGCGTTTTAGGCGCGGTGTATGGAACAACTTGGGAAATATCCAGCGACTGAGTTTTAGAGCCATTTTTGAGAACAGCCGCTTGATTATTTTTTTTCCAAAATAAAAATCCGGCGACCAAGACCACCGCCAATACAAACCCGGCCGTTAAATATTTTTTATTCATAACAAATAATTTATTTTATCTTGCCTAAAATTCCATCCAGCTCTTCCGGCGAATAATATTCAATTACAATGCGTCCGCCAGTGCCGGACTTCTTGATTCGGACTTTAGTGCCAAGGACGGCCGAAAAGTTGTCCTCCAAGTTTTTTGTTTCCGGGTCAACGGAAATTTTTCGTTTGTGTGTGCGCACCGAAATTTCATTGGTCCGACTTTCGGTCTGGCGCACCGTCAACTTATCTTTCAAAATCATTTCAAAAAAAGCCCGTTGTTTTTCCGGATTCGGAATAGCCAAAAGCAGCTTGGCATGACCTTCAGTTATGCTTCCAAGTGTCAACGCTTTTTGGATTTCGATCGGCAAAGTAAGGAGGCGCATACGGTTAGCGATCACACTGCGGCTCTTGCCGATTTTTTGAGCAATCTCCTCCTGACTTAAGTCAAATTCTTCCGCCAACTTTTTATACGACTTGGCTTCTTCCACCAGATTCAAATCATGGCGCTGCACATTTTCAATAATGGCCAATTCGAATTTATTCTGCTCGCTCGCTTCGCGCACAATCACTGGCACCTTTAAGAGTCCGGCCAACTTGGCCGCTTGCAATCTTCTTTCCCCCGCAATCAGCTCGAACCCGGCCTCGTTTTTAGTGACGATCAAAGGCTGGATGATACCGTGGGTCTTAATCGAGTTGGACAATTCCTGCAATTTTTCTTCATTAAATTCCAAACGCGGTTGATACGGATTGGGAATAATGCTGGCCACCGCCACTTCTTGAATGACATTTTCATCGAGACCCGCTTTCTTTTCCTCAGCCATCTTTCCGATGCCTGCGGAAACATTTCCCCGATTCCCAAAATAGTTGAAATCTTCTTTGGGCTCGCTGATTACGTCATCTGAAGTTTGTACTGGAGGTTTTTTTTGCGGGATAAGGGAGGAGAGTCCCCTGCCTAATCCATAGTTTTGTGCCATAAATATAAAAGTTAAAATTGACCCTATACGCTAAATCCTTTTTTATTATCCTTTTTATCCAATTCAATGATTTCCCGCGCCAGATTTTTATACGCCCGCGCCCCTTTGGAAAAAGCATCAAAACTCAAAATTGATTTGCCAAAACCGGGGGCTTCCGCCAACCGCACCGAGCGCGGCACGATCGAATCGAAGACATGTCCGGGAAAATGATCCTGAATTTCTCGCACTACTTGGCGCGCCAAACGGTTCCGCTTGTCATACATCGTAAGCAGCGCGCCCATAATTTTCAAATTGGGCTGCAAGTTGTCACGCACTAGATCAATTGTGTTCAGGAGCTGACTCAGTCCTTCCAGCGCGAAATATTCCGTCTGCACTGGGATGATGATTTCATCGCTGGCCACGAGACCATTGATTGTGAGCAGGCCAAGACTCGGCGGCGAATCAATGATGATGTAATCATAGTTGGTGCGGATTTCTCGCAGCACATTATACAGTCGAAATTCACGATTTTCCATATGCACCAGCTCGATACCGGCACCGGCCAAATCTTGCGAAGCCGGAATCAGATCATGACCAAAAGTTTCCGTGCGGATAATGATTTTCGACGGATGCTCCCCAATGATCATGGAATGATAAAGGCTTTTTTTGATGTTACGCACGTCTAGTCCCAAGCCGGACGAAGCATTGCCTTGTGGATCAAGGTCGCAGAGCAGCACAAACTTCCCGGCCGCGGCCAAATAGGTCGCCAGGTTGATAGCCGAGGTGGTTTTGCCCACTCCGCCTTTCTGGTTGACTAATGAAATTATTTTTGCCATAATGTCTAAGTGTTATCCTTATTGTACTATAGAAGGAGCAAAACACAAAATAACTTGCCGAAGTGGCGGAACGGTAGACGCACGCGACTCAAAATCGCGCGGGAGCAATTCCATGAGAGTTCGATTCTCTCCTTCGGCACCAAAAAACCAGCCTTTTTAAGGGCTGGTTTTGTTTTCGAACAAAGTAAAATACTTCTATTTATACCTTAACGCTTCCAGAGGATCGATTCTTGAAGCCCGCCGCGCCGGTACAATCCCAGTAAGAAGTCCGACAAAAGCGGAAAAAAGAATGACAGACGAAACAAACCACAGTGGGCTATAGAATAAGCTGACTTTTTCTCCCCCGAAATGAGTGGCAATCAGATTGACCATGACGTTGAAGATTTGACCTTCTGTCCAGCCGATGATAATGCCGATGAAACCGCCCAGAAAACCCATGATAGTGGATTCCATGATGAACATCCAAGAAATCATTGAGTCAGACGCTCCGATGGATTTCATAATCCCGATCTCTTCCGTCCGCTCAAGAAGAGTAATGGTCATAGTGTTAAACATCCCAATGGCGCTCACAATGAGGGCAATACACCCAAACAACATCAACACGGCTTTGATTATGCCAAAAATTTTATTCGCTTGATCGACCGTATCTGAAATAGAAGACACCGAAAAACCTAAACCCATTATTTCCTTCTGGACGTTTGGCATGATTTTGCTTTCCTGGCATTTGACTTTCAACTGGCTGAAAACGGGCGTCTGGACACCTGACAAAGCTTTTTGGTTGACGTAGATCAGGCTGTCATCACTCTCAAAAATGCCTAAAATTTTAAACTGGCCTGCTGGAATATTGATTTTTTCCGCTTCCCCATTACTGACAGGACTTCCATTGGCATTCTTAGCGGTCGAAAAAGAAAGCGTGATGTCCTTGCCAATCAATGCCACCGGCTCACGCCCGAAAATTTTAGCCGTAGCAGTGGACATGGCGATGCCAGTCAGTGTTTCGTCGCTCAGCAATATGCCAGCCGAGGATTTAAGCCCGCCCAGTTTGAGATAATCCGGGGAAGCCACTAGGGCGGTAAAATCCGCTGACAAATTATTAATATTGCCTCGGGTATCCAGCTGATAGGCTGGGCTAATCTTCACCACGCCACTAACTGCGGCGATTTTGTCCACCGCGCCTTGATCAAGCAGTGTCGCTTTAGAGCGATCTGGCGTCACGTCCAGCGTCAAAAGAGAATCGGAAGTAGTGATTTTTTGCAACAGCGTATTTTGCAAGCCATAGCCGAAAGACACCAAAAAAATAATGGCTCCGATGCCGACACTCATGCCCAAAATCGTCAGAAAGGTGCGCGAGGGTCGCGCCTTGAACATACGAGTGGACAGCAAGAATAAATCTTTAAATTTCATAAAATTTTTAGCTATATTTCATAAGCATAATGATTTCCACTTCGCGGGAAATTTTTTCCGCCGTCACGCTGTGTAATCCTGCCCCTTCCGCTTTTTTCGGCGCATCCAACTTCTTTTCCAATTCTTCGCGATCAATCTTATTCCTGAGCCGCAATCGTAAAAAAGAAGCCAGAACGCGCATCTCATCCTGATCCATTTTCAATTTGAATAGATGGATTAGATATTTGGCCATCGCCTCGGATGATTCAGTTTCATTCTTCTCAGTCAATGCCCGTGAAAGATCCGTAATGGCAGTGACTCTTTCCATAAATGAAGCGGCTCTTCTTTTGTTCCAATCCGCGCCGCCATCTTCATATTTCATATCCAGATCTTTGAACATTGTTTCCGCATCAATATTATTAAACAAAAACTCTTTTAGATAACTTTCCGCCACCTGAACTTGTTCGCGACTGAGCTCGGACAAGATATGCGACATCAACTGATTGGCCTTAAACGGCACCATCAGCGAGCCAATCTGGGCCAGACTGAGATTTTTGAAAGTGCGCATCAAAAGTTTCAATTCATTGGAAAGTTCTTCATATTTGACATCCGGAACCTTCAAAGCATCCACCGGCCGTTTTTCCGTGTTGACTTCTTCCTTGACCACTCGGCCATCTTTCATATATATGATTCGATCGGCGTAATGGAGATGATCAGGATTGTGCGTCACCAAGATGATGGTTTTTTTGTCCACTTCATTCAGCTCTTTCAGGATCCGCATCACATTTTCCGCCGACTCAGAGTCGAGATTTCCCACCGGTTCGTCCGCAAAAATGATCTGCGGATTATTGACCAGTGACCTAGCAATAGACACGCGCTGACGCTGCCCGCCGGACAGTTCGCTGGGGAATTTTTTAGCCTGTTCCACGCTACTAAAACGATGTAAAAGCTTAACACCTTCTTCTTGTCGTTCTTTTTTCGATTCCCCCCGAAAGACTTTTGGCAGACAGACATTTTCCAGCACACTGAGCGAAGCAATCAGATAGAAAGCTTGAAAAACCATGCCGATGCCGACCTGATGCAATTCCACCATATCTTTCTTGGATATCTGCGACAGATTCCGCCCTTCCACCGTCACTTGTCCTTCCGTCGGCGCCTGCAAGCCCGACATGGAATAGAGCAAAGTGGATTTGCCGCAACCGGACGGACCATAAATGATGACATATTCCTTGGGATAGATTTTCACGCTCACGTCAAAAAGCGAGCGCACCTCATTCTGTTTGCCCTTATTATAAATCACTTTCAAATGCTCGACTTGAATAATAGGATCGTTCATCCCGTACTTCTACTTTTGTTTCTTAGCTATCTTAATTATACCTTTTTTACCTTAATTGACAATCCTACGCACATTATTTTTCACTAGATGACTTTTCGTTTTCATTCTTCGCAGAAGCTTTATCTTCTTTTTCCATCTCCTCATTGAAACATTTTTCACACATCCCATGACTAATACCTTCCCCTTCCTACTCGCCCAAATATTTATTGCACCACGCACATACCTTCCGTCCTTTTTTCTTGCTATCCGATTGTAACATCGGCATAAATCCCTTTTCACTTTCCATAATAATTCACATTAAAATATATTATATTTTTTCACTGCCCTTTCAATCCCCTCCCCCGACAGCCCCGCTTCGGCCAGGATTTCTTCCCGCGTGCCGTGGGGCAGGAATTCGTCGGGCAAGCCCAAGTTTTTTACTTTGACATCAAGTTTATTATTCACCACAAATTCCGCCACCGCACTCCCCGCTCCGCCAGCCACGGCATTATCTTCCACGGTCACAAAATATTGATGCGTCTTCGCTAATTCATGTAACAATTTTTCGTCAAGGGGTTTCACAAAGCGCATATCGACTAAAGTAGCATCCAAATTTTCGGCCACTGACTTGCACCTTTCCACCATGACTCCAAACGCTAGAATAACTATCTTTTTTCCAGTGCGCAGAATTTTAGCTTTCCCAATTTCGATTTTTTCATTTTTATTCTCATCAAATTCATCTTCATCTCCCCCGCGCGGATAGCGCACTGCGGCCGGTCCAGCATGATTAAAGCCGGCTTCCAGCATGGCGTAACATTCATTTTTGTTGCTCGGCGCCATGATGACGAGATTGGGAATGATGCGCATGAATGACAGGTCAAAACTACCGGCATGCGTAGCGCCGTCCGGTCCGACAATCCCCGCGCGATCAATAGCCAAAAGGACATTCAGATTTTGCAGTGCGATATCATGAATGAGTTGGTCATAGGCTCGTTGCAAAAAAGAAGAATAGATGGCCACCACCGGAAATTTCCCCGCCACGGCCAAACCGGCGGCCAAGATTAAAGCATGTTGCTCCGCGATACCGACATCATGATAGCGCGCCGGAAATTTTTCCTTAAATTCTACTAAACCGGAACCATGACACATGGCCGGCGTAACAGCGTGCAGATTTTTTTCAGCTTTGGCTTTCACAACTATCCACTGTGAAAAAATGTCAGTGTAACTCAAACTTTTTTGCTTGCCGGGAATATTTTTGCCCGTCACCGGATCAAACGGTTTGACGGCGTGAAAACTCAAACGATCCTTTTCAGCCGGCGCATAGCCCTTGCCTTTCTTAGTGATGATATGCAAAAATTTCGGCCCCTTGATCTTTTTCAGATTGGATAGCACTTCCACTAGTGCGGTAACATCATGCCCATCAATCGGTCCATAATATTCAAAGCCCAATTCTTCAAATAATGTGCCAGGCACTATCATGCCCTTGGTGTGACTCTCGGCGCGCATCAAAATTTTCTTGAGGCGCGGCGCCACCTCGAAAAGTTCCCGCCCCTTAGCTCGCGTTTTCACGTAGGCCGGCGAGGAGATGAGCCGCGTCAGATATTTGCCCATCCCGCCCACGTTCGGCGAAATGGACATCTTATTGTCATTTAAGATCACTAGTATATCCAACGCCGCGTCGCCGGCATGATTCAACGCTTCCAGGGCCATGCCGCCGGTCAGCGCACCGTCGCCAATAATGGCCACTACTTGCGCCGGACTTTTTCGATTCTGATTAGCAATCGCCATCCCCGCCGCCGCCCCGATGGATGTGCTGGAATGACCTACATTAAAAACATCATATTCACTTTCTTCTCGCCGCGGGAAAGGTGCGAGACCATCCTTTTTCCTAATCGTAAACATCCGGTCTTTTCGCCCGGTCAAAATTTTATGCGGATAACTTTGATGCCCCACGTCCCAGATCAATTTATCTTTCGGGGTTTCAAAAACATAATGCAAAGCCACCGTCAATTCCACCACGCCCAAGTTCGAACCAAAATGTCCACCGGTCGTCGCCACACTATCGATCAAAAACTGCCGCACTTCTTGGCACAGTGCTGGCAATTCTGCCGGTTGTAATTTCCGAACGTCCGCCGGCAAATTGATTTTGTCCAATAATTTTTGAGGATTTTTTTTCATAAAATTTTATGCAGCCAACTGTCCGCATGCCCCTTGAATTTCTTCCCCCAAACTTTTCCGAATGGTTACGCTCAAATTCTGATCTAATAAATAATTTTTTAATTTCAGCGTATGCTCTTTGGAAGAAGCCTTGAATTTCGCATCCGTAGCGTTGTAGCGGATCAGATTGATGTGCAGCAATTGTAATTTTCCGATCGATTTCACAAAGCGTGCCAGCGCTTCCGCGTCTTTTTGGCTGTCGTTTATTCCGTCAAGCATGACATATTCCAAAAAAACTTGGCGATTGGACAATTTAAAATATTTTTGCAAAGCTTCACGTAATTCAGTTAAATCATATTGGCGATTGATTGGCATACAGGCACTTCTTTTTTCGTCCACGCCGAAATGCAGTGACAATGCTAAATTTATCTGAGGAAAATCCTCGGCCATCTTGGCAATCCCTTCGGGAATGCCCGCCGTGGAAACAGATAGACTGCGCGCGCCAAAGCCGAATAATTTCGGATCGGTCAGATCCGTCAAGCTTTTTTTCACCTGTTCCCAATTTAAAAACGGTTCCCCCATCCCCATATAGACGACTTTGCTAACGTCGTAATTTTTAATTTTAAATTCAAAATTATTTTTCAGCCATTGTTTCCAAAACAAAACTTGATCCGTTATTTCTTCCGCGGTCAGATTACGCTTGAAACCCGAGCGGCCGGTAGAGCAAAATTCACACCCCAGCGGGCAGCCCACTTGCGAGGAAACACACACCGACCAAGTATTTTCCAGCGGAGAAAGCAAGACTGTCTCAATCAGATTGCCATCGTTCAATTTCAAAAGAGCTTTCATAGATTTCTTGTCTTTGGCCACTAAGACTTTTTCCACAGAAAAAGACAAGATTTTCATTTCTTTTTCCAACTCATCGCGCAAGTCTTTGCTCAGTGTGGAAATTTCTGAAAAACTGGCCACAGCTTCCTTAAAAATGGCTTTTTTGAGCTGTTCTAGGCGGAATTTCGGCTGCCCATTTTCTCCTAAAAATTTTTCCAATTTAGTAATATTCATAGACTATAATCTTACCCCAAGGAGATGGATCTGGCAATGATGTTCTGGATTAAAAAGCTATTAAGTGAAATATAATATGCCAGAGAGAGTGAGCACGCCGGCAATGAAGACTACGGCGAACCAACCAAAAATTCTGACCCACATGGGGTTGCTTTCGCGGCCCATGATTTTCTTGTCATCACTCACGATCATGATGGCCACCAGGAGCGGCAAAGAAATCACGCCATTCAAAAATGCGGAATAGTAGAGCGCCGCGATTGGATTGATATGGAAAAAATTCAGCGCCAGTCCGACCAGAATGGAAACAATGATCACCAGATAGAATCCTTTGGCCCGCGAAAATTTCTCTTCCAATCCTTCTTGCCATTTCATCGTTTCAGACAGGGCATAGGCGCCGGAGCCCGCCAGGATCGGCACCGCCAAAAGTCCGGTCCCGATGATGCCGAAGGCAAACATCAAATAAGCATAGTCGCCGGCGAGCGGACGAAGTGCCAAAGCCGCTTGCTCCGGCGAATCCACGTTGAAAATGCCATTTTTGAACAGAACTTGCGCCGTAGTAACAACAATAAAAAAGAACACGACATTCGCCAAGATCATGCCAGTGCCGACGTCTGTGCGCATTTTGGCAATCCGGTTGACCATCGTGCGGTCATCTTTCTGATGCAAACTGCGAAAGATTTTTTTGTCTTTTTTGTTCTCTTCCACCTCTTCCGAAGTCTGCCAAAAAAACAAGTAGGGTGTGATACTAGTACCGAACACCGCCACGATCGCAAACAAATATTCTCGACTGAAATTCATCTTCGGAATAATTGTGGCCACCAGGACGGCATGCCAATCAGGTTTAATAATAATGCCAGTTACCACATAAGCCAAAACTGAAATTGCCAACCATTTTAAAATTTTGACATACGTGTGATAGCCCACAAAAACTTCTAGGAAAATAATGACCGCCGCAAAGGCGATAGCGGCCAGATAAAAATTGACATGCATGAGCATCTGCAAAGATTTAGCCATCGCACCCAAATCCGCTCCAATATTGATGACGTTGGCCAGGATAAGGATGGAAACGATGCCCACCATCACTTTGCGTCTATAGTGCTTCTGCAAAACGCCGGCTAGTCCTCGATTGGTCACAATCCCAATCCGCGCGCACGCTTCTTGGATGGCCATCATCATCGGCAGGATCCAGGCCGCCATCCATAAAAGTCCCAAACCGAATTGCGCTCCCACGGAAGAATAGGTCCCAATGCCGCTCGGATCATCATCCGAAGCACCGGTAATCACGCCCGGCCCTAAGGCGCGAAAGAAAAAGTACATTTTTTTCCAAGGATTTTTGATCAGCTCCGCCACTTTCACCACTTCCGTTTCTGCAATGAGCCATGTGCCGTCAATGGCCCGCACCGCTTCAACCTCGCCCCACATGACTAACTTTTTGGCCATAATGAGAGGGATGCCGACTCGATGGCGGAATTCCGACAAAGTAAAAAATTTTTCTTGGGATATTTTCTGAATATTTTTATTTTCCATTTTTTTATTTTTATTCTAAATTACTCAACGCCGCCCACACTTCTTCTGGCACGAAAATTTCCCTATCTTGCGGACTGACTCCCGGATAGATCCAGGCCGAAATAATTTTCTTCTTAATCCCGGACTTCTGATACATCACCCAAATCTCCCGCTTCACTTTTTTGCCATCTTTCCGCCGCATCACCGCAGTCGTCTCCGGCGCAATGCCTTCTTCCGTCCTTTCCGGCCGCCGCATAACATTTTTGATAGCCGTCGGGCTCAGCCCATATTGCAATAATTTATACTTGGCGTGGTTGGTCCAAAAATACACCCGATCATTTTTAATGGCGCGAATATCCATGTAGCTAACCTAGATTATATCCCGGATTATATTCTCATATTCCCCCAGTTCCATAATCATCATCAAGGTCTTGGCTAATTTTTCACTGTCATGCCGGATAAAAGCGCGGTGCGGAGCGGTCACATCCGCCGCGCTGTACCTCGGTTTTATCTTACTCAAAAGATCGGTCCGCACTACGCGATAACTTCTTTCTTCATCACTCTCTCTGAATTTAATCAAAAGCGCACGCTGCCCTTCATATTTCCGGATCAAACTCTCATTCGGCTTGGTCGCATTAAAAGTGACGAAATCAATCCTTTTCGCCGGCAGATATTTATCCAACGAACGTATATAGTCATCTAGTGTGAACTTTTCCGTATGGCCTTTCTTATTGACCAGATTGCAGTTATACACTACCTTAGCCTTGGATTTACAAATTGCGTCCGCAATGCCTTTTACCAGAAAATTAGGCATGATGCTGCAATAGTGATTGCCCGGCCCGATAACAATCAGGTCGGCGGCTAAGATTTTTTCAATAGCTTTCGGGTTAGCCACGGCGCGCGGCTGCAAATAGTTTTTAGCAATGCCCGCTTTTTCAATTTCAAAATTATGATTGATCTGCTCTTCGCCGGAAAGCAGTTTGCCATTTTTTAGCAGCAGATATAAATTAGTGTCTTGCTTAGTCACCGGAATGACTTCCCCTTTCACGTTTAAAATTTTGGCCGCCTCTTCCACCCCTTGGGTGAACCCGCCTTCGGTTTTTTCCAAAGCGGACAAAAACAAATTACCGAAATTATGTCCTTTAAGGCCGCCCTTTTCAAAGCGATACGTCATCAATTTTCGCAGCGTCTCCGACGATTCCGAGAGTGCCACCAGACATTGCCGCACGTCTCCCGGTGGCAACACCCCGAGTTCATCGCGCAAGACGCCGGTCGAACCGCCATCATCGGCCATCGACACAATAGCCGCAATGTTGATCGGATATTTTTTGAGACCTGAGAGAAGGGTGAAACTGCCGGTCCCTCCGCCGATAGTGACGACGTTTTTAGTGCTCATAAGAAAGTTTGGATAAGCTCTTCGGCGCGTTTCAAATCTTCCTGGCTCCCGATCGGATGCCACGCCCGCGCTTTATGGATTTTTATCTTATGCTGCGCCGCCATCGCTGCCAATGTTTGGGGCAAACCGAATTCTCCGTTCCCCACCGGTACCAGCTCATATTCGAAAAAATCCCGGTTCAACATATACACGCCGACGTTGGCCAATTTATGGCGCGAGGTTTGGGGTTTTTCAATGACGTCCAGCATCAGGCCATGACCATCATCCTTAATCATTCCAAAGAGACTGGGGTCAGTCACGGCGTGCCCCATAATCGCCAAGTCATAGGCCAGCATTTCTTCCAAATCTTTTTTATGATATAGATCATCTCCCATGATCACTAAAAATTTATCCTTGAGAATGCTTTTAGCCAGATGCAAGGCTCCGCCGGTACCATTCAAGTTGCTTTGCAAAACATAGATCATCCGCCGGCCATCATAGTGATGTTTGAAATGAGAAATGATGTGCATGCTGTGATACCCCACCACAAAAATCACCTCTTTGATCTTTTTCGGCAACGCCTTAATCTTATATTCCAAAAGCGGCTTGCCTTTGATTTTCAGCATCAGCGAAGTCTCCGCCACCGTCAGCTTCCCCATCCGCTTCCCCTTGCCCGCCGCGAGAATGACTGCTTGCATAGTTTTTTAGATTACAATATTAACCAATTTACCTGGAACAAAAATAATTTTCTTGACCTCTTTGCCGCCGATATGCTTTTGGATTTTCTCACTGACCAGCGCGATTTTTTTCGCCTCCTCTTCTGCAATGTCCGCGCCTACTGATACCATATCACGCACCTTGCCATTCACTTGCAATACTAGATTTATTGTTTCGTCTTTGGTCAACGCTTCCTCAAACTCTGGCCACTTCTGCAAAAATATTGATTCCTCGTGACCCAAAACTTTTTGGAAAATTTCCTCCGCAATATGCGGCGCGAAAGACGCTAGCAAAAGCAGTAATTTTTCATAATCAGCAGCGACTATTTCTGTCTGTTTTTCCATCTCATTCACGAGTATCATCAACTGACTCACTGCCGTATTGAACCGGAAATTTTCAATGTCCTCCCCGACTTTTTTGATCGTTTTATTAATGAGCGAAACTAGTTTTTTATTTTGATCATTTGGATTTTGGATTTTATTTGTAATTTGTAATTTGTAATTTGTAATTTTGTATTGCAATTTCCAAACTTTCTCCAAAAACCTCCTCACTCCGACAATATTATTCTCATTCCACATCACCGCATCTTCCAGTGGCGTCGCAAAAAGCATATAGGTCCGCACACTGTCTGCCCCAAATTTTGCCACCATATCATCCGGGTTGATAACGTTCCCCTTGGACTTTGACATCTTTTTTCCTTCCTTATCCAATACCATCCCCTGATGCCGCAACTTCAAAAACGGTTCGTCAAAATCAAGAATGCCGATCCGATGCATGGCTTTCACGAAAAATCTAGCAAACAAAAGATGCATGTAGGTGTGTTCCGCGCCGCCGATATACACGTCTACCGGCAACCATTTTTTCAGCCTCTCTTTGGAACAGAATTCTTGGTCATTATGCGCATCAGGATAACGCAAAAAATACCACGATGAATCGACAAAGGTGTCCATCGTGTCATATTCCGCAGTCCAACCCGCTCCAAAAATTTCTTCCGTACGTTTTTTCAGTTCCGCGGATTTGGCCAAAGGTGAAATACCAGTCGGCACAAAGTCCACGTCCATTGGCAGTTTCCATGGCAGATGCTCTTCCGGCACCAGATGCGCTTCACCGTCCGGCGAATAGACAATCGGGATCGGACAGCCCCAATAACGTTGCCGTGAAATAGACCAATCCCGCAAACGATAATTCACGATTTTCTTGCCCAGCTTTTTTTCTTCCAGCCACACCGCCATTTTTTCCCGCGCCTCGTCAGAATTTAATTTATTAAACTCTCCGGAATCAATTACGGTCCCGTCTTCAACAAAAATTTCTATGCCTTTTCTAATATTATCCTTTTTTTTATTTGCGTAATTGTCAAAATGTTCATACGACTCATCGACATTATCAATTTCATCACCGATGAGTAAGCCTGATTTTATAGGTCTAGGAATAATAACGCCTTTTTTCGGCAAATTGTGGTTATCCGCAAACTCCCAATCCCGTTCGTCATGCACCGGCACGGCCATCACTGCACCGGTGCCATAGCTTGCTAAGACATAGTCCGCAATATAAACAGGGACGTTTTCATCGTTGAACGGATTGATGGCTCGCACGCCTTTCAGCTCCACGCCGGTTTTTTCCTTGGCCTCCATCCGATTCAGTTCAGTCTTGTTTTTCGCCTGCTCGATATATTTTTCTATTTCATCCTTATTCTCGCATTGTTCCTTCAACACAGAAACCAATTCATTCTCCGGCGCCAGAACGACATAGGTGCAACCGAAAATCGTATCCACCCGAGTCGTAAAAACTTCAATACATTCATCCTCTCCTGTACTCGGGAGAGGATGTCCGGTACTCCGGACAGGAGAGGGCATAATTTGAAACTTCACCGTCACTCCTTCACTTTTCCCTATCCAATTTTTCTGATTCTTCTTGGTATATTCAGGCCAATCAACATTGTCCAAACCATTAATAAGTTCTTCGGCAAAATCCGTAATTTTAAAAAACCAACTCGGCACTTCTTTTTGTTCGATTTCTGTCCCGCATCTTTCGCATTTGCCATCCACTACCTGTTCATTGGCAATCACCGTTTGACACGAAGGACACCAATTAGTCTTGGATGTTTTTTTGTACACCAACCCCTGCTTGAAAAATTCTCCAAAGATCCATTGCGTCCACTTATAATATTCCGGATCGCACGTCACTGCCTGCTCAGAAAAATCATAGGCGAAACCCAAAGACTGCATCTGCCGGATATAATTGATTATATTTATTTTAGTCGTTTCCACCGGCGAAATGCCAGTCTTGATGGCGTAATTTTCCGCTGGCAACCCAAAAGCGTCAAAACCTTGTGGATGCAGCACATTGAACCCCTGCAGTTTCTTATAGCGATAAACCGCATCACTAGCCGTATAGCTCTCAGTGTGCCCCATATGCAACCCCGCCCCCGACGGATAGGGAAACATATCCAAAATATAGAATTTCTCTTTGGTCACATCATCCTTATCTATCAGAGAAATCCCTTTTTCAAGCCAAAATTTCTGCCATTTGGCCTCGATTTCATTAGGGTTGTATTTAGCGTTTTCTTCCATAAAGTTGACCTTGCCACGCCATAGCCTATTGGCGAAGGCGGGTGAATTTGTCTACTTTTCTATTTTACCCCACTTAGCCGCGTTTTTCAAGTAAAACGAGGTGAGCGTGTGGGTATGGAGGTGGGTATGCGTGTAAGTACATAAAAAACGCGGGGCTCGAAAGCTCCGCGATGTAAATACACTGTTATTATATTTTTACAAGTCCGTCCCGGAATAGGACAGATTCAAACTTTTGTTGATGAGTGGGAAATCCGGCACGATGTTGCCGGGACCCATAATGCCGAAGAGGGCCCAGTTGCAAAAAGAGGGATCACGCGGCACACATCTTTCAATCACGCCGTTTTTAATTTGCAGCGCACAGATGATTTCTCCGCGCCATGATTCCACGGCGCCAAGTGCAAAGCCATCGCGCACTGCCACTTTTTCCATAATATCTCCAGCTGGCATTTTTTCCACTAAAGTTTGCATCAGAACCAGTGATTGTTCAATCTCTTTAATCCGCATACGATAACGCGCAAAAACATCCAGACTTTTTTTAGTGATGACTTTGATCGGAAATTCGGCGTAAGAGGCATAAGGATGATCGCGCCGCACATCGCGACTGACCTTGGACGCGCGCGCCGCCGGACCGACCGCCCCAAAGGCTTCGGCCGCCTCTTTTGGCAGTTCGCCCGTATATTGCAAGCGATCCAAAAAGCCTTCGCTGTCGAGCGCGATGATGGTAATTTTTTCCATTTCTTTCCAGGCCGCTTGAGATACGTTTAATATTTTTTTCAAATCCTCATCAGTGATATCTTTTTTTATCCCGCCCGGGACAATCAGGCCGCGCCAAAAACGATTGCCGCAAATCTCTTGCGAAAGACGCATCATTCTTTCCTTGATACGAAAACCATTAGCTGCGATAAAACTATACCCCGTGCCCATGCCACCGATATTGGCCAGGTCATGAATGTGCATAGTGATTCTTTCGCATTCGGTGAGAATTGCGCGCAACATTTGCGCCCGCCGCGGGACCGCGCAACCGGCGATTTTCTCCACCGCTTCGCAGTACGCTAAAGCGTGCGAAGCCGCTGCGTCACCAGAAATCCTTTCAATGAACGGCAGTGCCTCCATGATATTCTTGCCTTCCAACAATTTTTCCACGCCTTTATGCGTAAAAAATAGTTTGCCTTCCAAGGTTAAAATTCTTTCGCCGGCCACATTGAAACGAAAATGGCCCGGCTCAATGATACCGGCATGGATCGGTCCGACCGGAATTTCAAAAATCCCGTCACCAGTCACATGATGCATCGGATACGGCACATTAGCTTTTTCCAACTTAGTGTTCCACAAGAAATCCTTGCACAATGGATGAATGCCTTCTGGCATATTTTCATGCTGCACCAAACGGCGCAAATCAGGATGGCCAACGGGCGTGATGCCGAACATGTCGCGCAAATATCTTTCATACCAATGCGCCGCCATAATAGTTCTGGTGAGCGCGGGATATTGCGGATCAGAAGCCGGAACTTCCACCGAAATTTTCAGCCACTTCTTTTCGGCGGGAACACTGAAAACAGTATGCACTCCAAAACTACCGTCTTCCGTACGGTTGTCCGTGGCGAACATCAGGGACAATGGTAATTTATGATCATGAAACAGAGCTGTCGCCACCTCAGCTAAGTCGTCCCGAGAAACTTTAGCTTCTATCAAATCGCTTTTCTCACTGACGATAGTTATTTTTTCCTTAAATTCTGCAATAATTTCTTGGATAGTCATATGCTGTTAATTGCTATTTTTTTAATAAATAAAAGTTTTCGTTATATTGCCGAGAACACCCATCGATCCCGGCGTCGTAAGCCACCAAGCCAAAAACACTACCATGCACAATTCCACGCTCATGATGGTGTGCGTAACATTCCATTTTTCCTTGCCCACCGTAGCTTCAGCGAGGGCGGGCTTCGCCGCGCCAGAACTCGTAGCGGAGGCGGGCTCCTTCGCAAAAATCATTTTCACGCTGAGTGAAAGCATAGCGTAAGCGATGATGCCCAAGGCGATGAACAAAAGAATGGACACCACCGGATGCAAAACAATCACTTGAGCGAACATGGCATATTCACTCACGAACAAAGCGGACGGCGGGATAGCCACAATCATAACGATGCCCAAAAGAAAGAGTATACTGGTATATCTCGCCTCTTCGAACATATTTTTTATCTTGGCGATCTTGGTAGTTTTCCAACGAATCAAAATTTCTCCTGCTCCGAAGAATAACATCGACTTAGCAAAAGTATGTCCCAGTATATGCATGAGGGCAGCCACCGCACCAAGCGGCGAGAGTCCAACAGAAAAAATGATGATGCCCATATGTTCAATGCTCGAATAGGCCAACATCCTTTTATAATTGGTTTGAATAAGCATCATAAGCGCCGCAAGCATGATGGAAAGAAAGCCAAAAATCAAAAATAAATGATTCGTCCAAACCGAACTCAAAAAAGCATTGTCAGCAATAAATTTGAAACGCAAAACGGCATAAAGCGCCACCGTCAAAAGTACGGCAGAAAAAATGGCCGAGATGGGTGATGGCGCTTTGCTGTGCGCGTCCGGCAGCCAGGTGTGCATCGGCGCCAAGCCGATTTTAGTGCCAAACCCAATAAAGATAAAGATGAAAGCCAATTTGATAATATTTATCGGTATGAGATGCGCACTTTCCGCCAATTTATTCAAAAGAAAAATATTGCCTTCCGCTACGCCACCGACGTGGGCTCCGTAACTTAAAAGCAAAATACCCAAAAGCCCAAGACTGATGCCCGTAGAACAGATAATCATATATTTCCAAGCCGCCTCCATACTGGTTTTTTTACGATACAATCCCACCAGAAAAGTGGACGACAGCGTCGTGCCTTCCAGTGCCAGCCAGAGTAACAGTACATTATTGGTCAAAACAACCACCAGCATGCAAAGCACGAACAGCTGGAAGAGTGCAAAATACATTTTGTATTGGGAAAAAGTAATAATTTTTTCGCCATACTCATGTCCGATGTAGCGCACGCTCACGATCAAGGCAAAAATATATATGCACGCGATGAGCAGAACCATCAAAGCCGAAAAACTGTCCATCCGGAACCACGTCCCCAGCAATTGGCTTTGGGGATTAAAGAGATACGGCCAAGCGAAAAAAATTGAGGCCAGCCCGCCAATCACCGAAAAGACTAGGCTACTTCTCCGTGCTACTTTTTCCGTCTTGGCGACGACCGCAGAAAGAAAAGCGACTAGGAATGGAAGGCTTAAGAAAAAGAGATTCATAAAAAATTAGCTATAAGACTTACGCATTTGCAGTCGGCAAAATGTTTAAGTCCTAAACTTAAAATAAATTATTCAGTTAGTCCGCGCAAATCGTCCGTGTCCGCACTGCCGCAAAGCTCCGCAATGCGGGCACTCAGGATAGCCAGAATATAGGCAGTCACGACGGTCACAGCAAAAATTCCAAACTCAATAACAATAGGGAGGGAGCCAATGGTGGCCAGCACGAAAACCGCAATTCCATTTTCAATAATCAAAAGTCCCACGATCTGAGAAAATATATTTTTCTTAATAATCATCATCGCAATACCTAAAACAATGAGGGTTATGGAAGCGTACAGCAATGAATTCCATCTGATGAGACCGGTGATCGAGATGTGTCTTAAGACGAAATAAGTCACCACTAGAAGCGCCACTGCCAGGAAATAACTTTTCCCTGGACGGAGGAATGATGATAAGTTAGTGAGACTTTTTTTAGCGTGGCTGGACCGATTGATCACATAAGGCACGGCGAAAGTTTTAGTAAGGATGGTGAAAATCGCAAATAACCACAGATGCATTTTTTCTTCGGCCGGAGCGAGTGACACCAGACTCCAAGCCAGAGCGGCGATGGCCAAAGAAGAAACAGCGTAGTAGCGCAAAATAGCTTTCAGGCGCACTTTGCCGAAAAGCAACACCACGCATACGACAGTTAAAAGAGAAAACAAAGTGTGATATTGCAAAGAGACTTCCGTAAAGGTCGCGAGCAGAACCGTAATCATTCCGAGAAATGCCACGACATATGCAATAGAAAAATATTCCGACATGCGATAAAAGCGCATCTTGGTCAAAACTGATTCCAAAGCCGCCAAAGCCATCATGACCGCTATGATTTTTATCGTACTCCAAAATAATCCGGCAGCTATTGCGCCGCCGCCCAAGGCTGGCGCCCCAATGAGTGACGCTGGAAAAATAAAATTAGCAATCAGCAAAGAAAAGACCGCTAATTTTATAGCTGCCGCATATTCCAGAAGAGCTAAATATTTCCCGCTGTATTCCAAGATCATGGCTTCATGCACCATCGTTAATTCCAAGTGCGTCGCGGGATTATCCACCGGATAGCGCGCGTTTTCCGCCAAGGCCACTAGGATTAACGCCGCGATTGTCAAAATCAGGTAAGGATGAAAACCGGTTTGCACGCGAAGCATGCCATCCAGGGTAGCTTGCTTAGTGGCAAAGCTGATAGTGGCAAAAACCATAACTATAACCGGCTCGAGGAGAGTGGCAATGGTCATTTCTCGGCTCGACCCCATCCCGCCAAAAGCGCTGCCAGTATCCAGGCCGCCCAAGACTAAAAATATTGACCCCACAGCCAACACGCCCGCCACCACCAAAAAATCACTGAGGGGTGCAAGATATGCTCCCGTAAAGATAAGCGGCAAGATAGCCGCCAAAAAAACCGTACTGCCAAAAACCACAAACGGCACCGCGCGAAAAATCCACGAAGCGGTTTCCGAGATCACCATTTCTTTTCGCAGCAAGGTGAAAAGCATCACGTAGAATAAAAAAGGTGACGCGCCGTCCCGACCTTGTAAGCGGGCTTTCAAAAATTTCACCAAACCCGCAGCATATGGCGCAACGAGCAGAACAAAAATCAGTTGGATCAACGTGGCAATGATGGGGTTCATAAAGCGAAAATTAAAGTGCCAATTAGAGCAAGGAGTAAAAACAAAATATAATATTGGATGCGCCCATTTTGGATGAAACGGATTTTTTTCGCCACTATGAGCAAGCCTTTCGCAATCGGTTCGTAAAATATATGACTCCAATTCGGACGAATAGATAAGCGAAAATTATATTTCCTAATCCATGGATTAGTTTCTAGAACTGCAACTGATTGCATTATTTTTTTCCGACCGATGAAAGTCAAGAAGAAAAATCTGATGGGCGCAGAAAAGGCGGTGGCACTATATTGCATCGTTGCGTCAATGGCTTGGCCGCAATCCCAGGTGTGATAAAATCTTTCTCGCTTGCTAGTCATAAAAATTTTCTGGCCCAGGTATATCAGCAGTCCAAAAACTATGATTGCACCGGAAACCGCCATGGAAGAAAGTTTCAGCGGCACCGGAGAAAAAATCGGCAGCGGCGTCAAAGAAGAACTGGCCTGTAGACTGATAATTATATGTGGGATAAAAAATTTAGCCAAAAACCCGAGCAACAGAACGCCAGCTCCTAAGGATAAGATAGGAGTGACTAAAAGATAATCCCTTTTTTCTGCTCTTTTTTCCGTAGGCAGATTGTGCGGCAAGCCCAACATCGACATCGCGAAAACTTTTACCATGGCGAAAATGGCCAACCCGCTGATCAGTGCCACGACCGAAAGAATAATAAGCAGGACGATGAGAGATCCAGCGCCCATCCTTGCCTCGCCCAATAAAGACAAAATATTCTGGATCAGTCCCCACTCGCCATAGAAGGTGCCAAACAATGGCAATGGCAATGAAGCCAGAATAGCCAACAAAAAGGCAAAACTGAAAAACGGCATCAGTTTGGCCAAGCCGCCCATCATTTCCAAACTTTTGGTGTGCACACGATTTATCACCACTCCGCTGCTGAGGAATAGCGCCGTTTTGAAGAACGCATGACTTATAGCATGGAAAATGGCAAAGGCCATAATCGAATAGGCGATAAGCGTATAGTTGTCCAAGGCTAACAAATACACTGCCAGCCCCAACATCGTAAAAATAATGCCCATATTTTCGATACTGCTATACGCCAAAGCTTTTTTCATATCTCTTTCCACGGCCGCGTACAAGGCCCCCACCACGCCGGACAAGAGACCCAGAAATAGCACGATCAGACCCGCCCAAGCTGGAACATGGGCGAGATTTAGCATGATGGTAATAAAACCATACACGGCAATTTTCAACATCAAGCCGCTCATCATGGCTGAGATATTACTGGGCGCTTGCGGATGAGCTTCCGGTAGCCACACATGAAACGGCACCAGCCCGGCTTTGGAACCGAAACCGAACACAAAAAGCAAGAACGCCATGGCGCGCATCGCCGGCGAAAGATTGAGCGAAGCGTTGTGGATGTCACTCAAATTAAAAATAAATGATCCGCCGCCCAAAATCAAAAAACCTCCCAAAATGGCTGACGCGCCCAAGTGCGTCATGATGAAATAGAGAAAAGCGGCTTGGATTGATTCTGGTTTCTTGTCGGTCATGACTAAAAAGAAAGAAGTCATCGACATCACTTCCCAAAAAAAGAGGAAGGCAAAAGTATTGTTGGCCAGAAGCACGCCCTGCATCCCTAAAACAAAAAAAGCCATCAGGAATTGCACTAAGCGTGGATCATATTCTTTTTCGTATAGCTCCAGATAGCGCAAACTATACACTCCCACCAGAAAAGACACGCCACTGATAACCAAAAAGAAAATGGCCGCCAAAAAATTCAAGCGCGGCGCGAATTGGAAGAACCAAGTGAAATGGGCTAACACAAAATTATCTTCTGGGTTAGCTAAAAGATATCCCAGCCCGGATAAAAATCCTATGGCGTTAGAAAAAATGAACAGGTGCGCACCTTTTTTGAAAGACTGGCCGAAAAACGCCAAAAGCGCCGATGAGACTAAGCCCAAAAAATAAACCACCACGCCAAAAATTATGTATTTTTCCCACATAAACTATTTTTCTTTATGTTTTCTTAAGGCCGCCAGCACGCCGCGCATGATTTCGGTCGGGGTGGGCGGCGAACCCGGAATGCGGATATGCACCGGAATGACTTTGTCCACTCCGCCCACCACGGCATAAGAATCTTGCCAAATGCCACCATCAATGGCCCCGTCGCCCACCGCCACAACGATACACGGGTGCGGCGCGGCTTCATAAGTCGCGAGTAAGGCTTTTTCCAAATTCCGCGTCACCGGCCCAGTCACGAACAACATATCAGCGTGCCGCGGCGAAGCCACGAAACTCAAACCGAAGCGATCGATGTCATAATAAGCATTGGTGAGTGCCGTCAGTTCGATCTCTTCGGCGTTGGTCGAGCCGGCGTCCACCGCCCGAATGCGCAGTGACCGCCCGCTATATAGCTTGCCTATTATTTTCTTTATCTCTCGACCGGCTTTTTCAAATTCCACGTCTCTTTCAACTTCCGTCGGCGAAAAAAAACTGTCTTTTTTTTCCGTGACTTTCTTGCCAAAAAATAAAGTGTCCAGCAGTTTAAAAGTTTTCATAAAATGAAAAAATAAAAAAACGGATTTACCCGAAGTTAAAATACTAAAAATATTTTATTTTATCCCAACAAATATTATCCTACTCTTCCGGATAAAAATGTCAACACGACAAAATTAGTTTATTTTCATGCCTTTCATGGTATAGTGTTTTCGCGCCACCCGGATGCGCGCTGATTCCTTTTGGATGGCCGCCGCCACGCGAGCATATTCGCTTTCGTCCATGGAAATCGCACCCTGCTTCAATTTTTCCGCCCGCGCTCTAGCCTCTTCCGCCCGTTTCAAGTCAATTTCTTCCGCGCGTTCGGCTGTGTCCGCCAAAACGACTAAACTATTTTCATTGAATTCGATAAAGCCGCCCGAAACTACCAAGCTGGTTTCTTCTTCGCCTTCCTGCTTTTTCGTCTTCAAAATGATTTCCCCCGGCTCAAGCGAGGCGATATATGGCCTGTGACTGGGCAAAATAGTCACCTCACCCTCGGTCACCGGCAAAGTCACCTGAGATATCTCGGCTTCGAAAACGGTACGCTCTGGAGTGATGATCTTAAATTTAATTGATTGATTTGACATAAGTCTCTAATTTTCAATTTACATTTTTCAATTTTCATTGAATTTTCAATAACTTAATTTTCAATGACATTGATTATTGGAAAATTGATTATTGAATGAAAATTGTAAATTGATTATTGAAAATTTATTTTTTGATTTCTTCCAGGCTGCCTTTCATATAAAACTCCTGCTCCGGCATTTCGTCATAAGCTCCTTCCAAAATCAGCTTGAACGATTTGATGGTGTCAGCCAGTTTCACATATTTGCCAGGAGTACCAGTGAACTGTTCGGCCACAAAGAAAGGTTGAGACAGGAACTTCTGCACTTTGCGCGCGCGCGCCACAATCACGCGGTCTTCATCGGACAATTCTTCCATGCCGAGAATAGCAATGATGTCTTGCAAATCTTTATATCTTTGCAAAACTTTCTGCACGCCGCGCGCCACGTTATAATGTTCTTCGCCCACGATTTTCGGATCAAGAATAGTCGAAGATGAATCCAATGGATCCACGGCTGGATAAATTCCGAGCTCTGACAGTCCGCGCGACAACACCACGGTGGAATCCAAATGGCCAAAAGTAGTGGCTGGCGCCGGGTCGGTGAGATCGTCGGCCGGCACATACACCGCCTGCACCGAGGTGACTGAACCTTTTTTGGTCGAAGTAATTCTTTCCTGCAATCTTCCCATCTCTTCCGCCAAGGTTGGTTGATAGCCCACGGCTGATGGAATGCGACCGAGGAGAGCTGATACTTCCGAGCCGGCCTGAGTGAAACGGAAAATATTATCCACAAAGAACAATACGTCTTTGCCTTCCGTGTCCCGGAAATATTCCGCCATGGTGAGGGCTGAAAGAGCGATACGCTGTCTGGCTCCTGGTGGCTCGTTCATCTGGCCAAAGACCAAAGCAGTCTTGTCCAGCACGCCCGACTCTTTCATTTCATGGTATAAATCATTCCCTTCTCGCGTCCGTTCTCCCACGCCAGCGAAAATGGAATAGCCGCCATGCACCGCCGCAATATTACGAATGAGTTCCTGAATGACCACGGTTTTACCCACGCCCGCACCACCGAACAGTCCGACTTTCCCACCTTTCACGAATGGACAAATGAGGTCGATGACTTTAATGCCGGTTTCCAAAATTTCGGCTTGCGTCGATTGATCTTCAAATCTTGGCGCGTCGCGATGGATCGGATCTCTTCTTTCCGATTTCACCGGCGCTTCAATCCCATCAATCGTTTCACCGAGTAGGTTAAACATTCGGCCTAATACGCCCGCGCCCACCGGCACCGAAATGGCTGACCCAGTATCCGTCACTTCCATCCCACGACGCAATCCATCAGTTGACCCCATGGCCACGGCTCTGACTTTGTTTCCGCCAGTGTGCTGATGAGTCTCGAGAATCAATTTTGAAGCGGACTGTTCGCCGTACTCGGCGGACCGTTCGCCCTTAAGGTCGATTTCCAGCGCGTCATAAATCTTCGGCAACCCATCCGCGAATTCCACATCCACTACCGGCCCGATAACTTGTGTGATTTTTCCGATATTTTTCATATAATTTAGTTTAACTTTTTACAAATTATTTATTAACTTGATTATTTACCAACTTTGTCATCCTGAGCGAAGTAACGACGCGCTAGCGGAGGAACGCAGTCGAAGGATCTGCCCTGCGTTACCACTAGCTTTGCAATCTATAGCATAACCAATGGAAACACAAAGTAGATTCTTCGACTTCGCTTCGCTTCGCTCAGAATGACAATTCTCTTTAAACCCTAACTACTAAATATTGCTTTATCTAAGCTAATATTCACCAGTTAAAATTCAACTTTCACCCCGAGATGGCAAAGCCATTTTTCGGGGCTTGACTTTTTTGTGGTTTTGGAGTATAATGAGGGGTTGTTAGTGTTTCCACGAAATCATTTCAACAAACCATTTTCTAACATTCTTTTACAACAAGCACAACAAGGAGACCACCATGTCAGGAGAAAAACCCGGATGTATTTTCAAAAAAGGAACCAGGATAATGTTATTTTTTCTTGAAGGACATGCTACTCTCGTATGTTATGACCCCACTGGAGGCTTTAAACATAAGGCCTATCCATGGAAAGAGAGGGAAATCAATTTCAATAATTTCAGTTCTTCATTGGTAATACAAGACGAGAAGACAGCCGCTTCCATAGCCACACTTCTAGCCGGTTTACACGGACTAAGCGCTGACGCCAGCCCGGATGTTCAAGGAGGCTATCTGCAAAAAGAGGATGATGCGAGCCGCCGTTACAACTTTTATTCTTTCGTACTCGGATAGCTCAACAGCATGCTTAATTCAGCGTCTCCGACCTGAACCTCCCCGTTCTTTGCCTCACCCGAGCCTGCATCATAACTGATGTGGGCTCTATTTTTTTCTCCAAAATTTTCCAAAGAACTTCTTTCTTTTTTATGTAGAGGTTTGATTTATCAAACCTGCCTGTCTCCGGAAAATGTTTCCGGGTAAGGTTTAATAAATTAAACCTCTACATTACTTTGCTATTTTGTATTTTTAAATCAGTGCAATCAGGATAATCACGTGCGAACCCGCCTGCCGGCGAGGCACGGTCAGTGGTTCAGACTTCTAATTCTCCAACGCCGCTCTTCCCGCGGAAATCTCCGCAATCTCCTGCGTAATCTTGCCTTGCCGGATCTGATTGAACACGAATGTCAGACTGTTTTTCATTTCACCGGCCGCGTCTGTGGCGTTTCTCATGGCTAGCATGCGGGCCGATTCTTTCGAGGCGTTCGATTCCAGAATGGCGTGATAGATCTGCATCTCAATCAGGCGCGGGAAAATATATTCCAAAACCAAATTCGGCGTCGGTTCCACTTTATATTCCGAACGTACTTCCTTCAAGCCATATTCTTTGGCCAACACATCCATCTCGGCGATCTGCTTCTCCAAATCAATTTTCGAAATCGGCAAGAGCTGACGGACCTTGGCCTGTTGGCTCATGGCCGACACATAATCGGTATAGAAAATCACCACCTTGTCATATTTTTTGGCCAGATAATCATCCATCACCATTTTACCCACCACTCGCACATCGTCCACTTTCGGCAGATAGGATAAGTCATTGAACGAGGCGATGATATTTTTGCCATTACGTCGCACGACACCCTCCCCTTTTTTGCCAATCGTGATGAAATCAATTTCAATGTTCTCCTGAGTAGATTCAATTCTCTTCTTGCCTACCCGATTCATCTTCAAGCTCTCCGGGTGCAAAATTTCCTCTCTGATTTTTTTGGAAATCTGCGAATTGAAAGCTCCACACAGTCCCCGGTTCGAGGTGACCGCAATGGCCAGCACTCTTTTCACTTCGCGCACTTCCAAAAGTCCGGTCTTATATTCCGCAAAGGCGCGGCTCAAATTCGTGAGCACTCCCCACGCGGCGTGCGCGTACGGCCGGATGGCCAAAACCGACGCCACCGATTTTCGCATCTTAGCGGCGCTCACCATCTCCATCGCCCGCGTAATCTTCTGCGTATTGCCGACGGATTTTATTCTTCTTTGAATATCTTTTGTGCTAGCCATAAAAAATAATTTCTAATTTGTCATTTAGCCATTTGATATTTATTTGACATTTGAAATTTGGATTTTGAAATTTCCTCGTCTACTTCCCATTTTGGTACACTTCCTTAAACTCCTTAATCGCTTTTTCCAAACTTGCCACCACTTCTTCCGACAATTCTTTCTTTTCAGCGATGAGTTCCAAAACTGCCTTGCCGCCGGATTTCATATATTTCTGAAAATCATTTTCCCAGGCTTTCACTTTTTCCACTTCGACGTCGTCGATGAAACCATTAGTGAGAGCATACAGCACCGCCACTTGTTGTTCCATCGGCATTGGCTCATATTGGTCCTGTTTCATAATTTCCACTGTTCTTCGACCTCT